>Ga0209023_10000231_pt1 | contig 94781 bp, 85 predicted proteins | sample LakOneMetagenome_FD_187468 | JGI IMG/M metagenome (GOLD analysis project Ga0209023, IMG submission 187468) | Freshwater and sediment microbial communities from Lake Erie, Canada (SPAdes) (version 2) | ecosystem: Environmental > Aquatic > Freshwater > Lentic | place: Lake Erie, Canada... | reverse complement strand
CTGCAACCTTATTTTTAAGGCTGAAGTCGATGGAGGTTTTTGATAATGTTGACATGGTTTGTTTTTTAGGACACAAAAATAAACTTATAGGATAATATTCTAAGGTTTTATATAAATTTGGGGAAATATCACGTTATTCTGTTAATAACAGGATAAAATCCTTTTTTGCTATGGCAAAAGCGCTTCAAACAGAAAAAACAGCTACCGGTTCTATTATACTGGATGCCAAAGACATTGCGATCCTTCAACTGCTGCAACTAAATGCACGGATGACGGTGAAGGAAATTGCCGATAAGATTCACCTGAGCACCACCCCGGTACATGAACGCATCAAGCGCATGGAAGCAAATGGCGTGATCAAACAATATGCAACACTGGTAGATCATACCAAAGTGAACAAGAGTTTGATCGCTATCTGCTACGTATCCTTAAAAGAGCATAGTAAAACGGCGGGTACCAAATTCGTAAAAGCCATTTTGCAAATGCCGGAAGTGGTAGAATGCTACACCATCAGCGGTGAGTTTGATTTTATGCTGAAAGTGATGTGTGCGGATATGAATACCTATCACGATTTTCATGTGAACAAACTAAGCAATATTGAAAACATGGGGCATGTGCAAAGCATCTTTGTGATGGGTGTGATAAAACAAACGCACCAGTTGGTTTGGGGATGATGCAGGAGCTACTTAACCTTTATTCTCAATTCAGGCGCAAACATATAACGGCCCTGTGCATCTTTGGCAATGATGTCGAAGAAATATAATTCTTCGCCTGATCTGAGTTGTTCGGTGAGTATTTTCTTCCAGATCGCAGGCAGCGGCGTTTCCCGGAATAATTGTGCAACATTGCTGCTGGCAGGAGATACTTTACCGGTTTCCTCATCTTCCGTTACTCCTTTTCTTTTGTACATGACCTGGTAAGAAGATATGCTGTAAGGATTCTTTTTATCGTCGGTGATCTTTAAAGGCAGGTTGATCAATTGCAGCGCTTCTTCCACTTCCACCGTTGCTGAATCGGAACGAATGCCGAGGGTGCTGGTAAGTTTTGGGGGCTTGAATTTTTGGGTTGACTGGCCACCCGGCGCAGGCTTGGGCTTTTGGGCCAATGCAGTTGTAGTAGTTGCAGAAAAGAGAACCGCAAGTAAGATTTGTACAACTGGTTTCATGACGTGTGTTTATGTAAGATTACAACGAATTTGCGGCAGAATTAGTGTGCCTGTGTACATTTAACTAATTGTTGACAGGCTCTCCTCGATGGTCTTTATCCTTGCTTCGGCATCGGCTTTCTTCTTCTGTTCAAGCGCCAGTACTTCGGGTTTCGCATTCTGAACAAATTTTTCGTTGCTGAGTTTTTTCTCTACTGAAAACAAGAAACTCTTTTGATGTTCCAGGTCTTTCAACAAATCGGTCTTAAGGTTTGACGTATCCAGTTCTTTTCCTGTTGAAATATAAAATTTGTCTTTTTCCACGGCTACCACGATCGTGTTTGCAATGGCTTCACCGGCAAAAGATATTTCATCGGCATTAATTTGTTTGCCTAAAATATTTTCAATCGACTGATAGCTTTCTTTTGCCGATGTTTCAATATGCAGCGTAATGGTTTCTTTTGGCTTTAGCTGGTTCTTATTCCTAGCATCCCGGATGTTGGTAATAACCTGTTTGAGCAATTCTCCCTGTGATAACAGTTTTTTATCAGCAGGTTTTTTATCAGCAAACTGCTTTACACACAGATCATCTTTTTTCTCCCGCAGCAAATGATAAATTTCTTCGGTAACAAAGGGCATGTAGGGATGCAGCAACTGTACCAGTTCTTCAAAGAAGAAGATCGTTTTGTTATAAACAGAAGATCCGATCGGTTGTTCAAATCCTGGTTTCACCCATTCTAAATACCAGCTGCAGAAATCATCCCATATCAATGAGTAAATAACTTTCAATGCTTCGCTTAAACGGAATTGTTTCATCAACGCATCCACTTCTGCTTTTGCTTCATTCAGCCGGCTTTCAAACCAATCTAGTGCAAAGTTGTCCGTTGTAGGTTGTCCGTTGTCCGTTGCCTGCCTTGCTTGCCACATCTGAACCAGCTTCAGCGCATTCCAGAGCTTGTTATTAAAATTTCTTCCCTGTTCCAATGCAGCTTCATCAAACATCAGGTCGTTGCCGGCAGGCGAAGAAACCATGATGCCAAAGCGAACGGCATCGGCGCCATATCGGTCGATGAGGTCTAAAAGATCAGGACTGTTTCCCAAACTCTTGCTCATCTTTCTTCCCTGCTTATCCCTCACCATTCCTGTAAAATAAACATCGCTGAAAGGGATCTGCTTTTCATATTCCATTCCGGCCATTACCATACGTGCCACCCAGAAGAAAATAATATCCTGGCCGGTCACTAAAACCGAAGAAGGGTAGTAGTATTTCAATTCTTCATTGCCCGGGTTGGTAATGCCTTTGAAAACTTCCATAGGCCATAGCCAGGAAGAGAACCAGGTATCCAGTACATCGGCGTCCTGTGTTATTTCTTCAATTTTGAATTTTGAATTCTGAATTCTGAATTGTTCAGCAGCCTCTTCTTTAGTCTCAGCAACCACCATTCTTCCTTCAGCATCATACCACGCAGGTATCTGCTGCCCCCACCAAAGCTGGCGGCTGATGCACCAATCCTTTACATTCTCCAGCCAGTATTTATAAGTGGCTAAAAATTTATCGCCGGGATGAATTTTAATATCGCCGTTCACAACTGCTTTTAATGCAGGCTCTGCCAGTTCCTTCATCTTTACAAACCATTGGGTGCTTATCCTGGGCTCTACTACCACGCCGGTACGCTGACTGTATCCCAATCTTGTTGTGTATTCTTCATCCTTTGTGAGGAAACCTTTTTCCTCGAGTTCTTTGATGATCTTTTTTCTTGCAGCAAACCTGTCTTCACCAACATATATCTGGGCAGCCGCACTCATGGTGCCGTCTTCGTTGATGGTATCCACTACTTCCAGGCCATGTTTCAATCCTAAGTTATAATCGTTGATGTCATGTGCCGGTGTAACTTTTAAGGCGCCGGTACCAAAAGCGGGATCAACATACTCATCAAAAATGATGGGAATGCGGCGGTTGATCAGTGGCACAAAAGCATAAGCACCTTTTAAATGAGCATAACGCTCATCAGTTGGATTTACACAAATGGCGGTATCGCCCATGATCGTTTCCGGGCGTTGGGTTGCAATAGTAATGCCCCCATCCCCTGAAGGGGAGTTAATCGCATTTCCATTTTTATATTCCACTTTATAAGTGAGATAATACAACTTACCCGTCAGTTCTTTGTATTCAACTTCTTCATCACTCAAGGCTGTTTTGGCAGCGGGGTCCCAGTTTATCATCCGGGCCCCACGGTATATCAAACCTTTATTGTAGAGATCAATAAAAACTTTTATTACGGCTTTGTAATAATGATCATCCATAGTGAAGGTGGTCCGGTTCCAATCCACACTGCAGCCTAGCCGCTCTATCTGGTTGTAGATGATGCCGCCGTATTTATCCTTCCACTCAAAAGCGTATTTAAGAAATTCTTCTCTCGACAAACTGTTCTTATCAATTCCTTTTTCTTTCAGCATGCCCACCACTTTTGCTTCAGTGGCAATACTTGCATGATCGCTGCCCGGAACCCAGCAGGCATTAAACCCACTCATTCTTGCTTTACGAACTAATATATCCTGAACCGTTTCATTCAGTGTATGGCCCATGTGCAGTACGCCCGTAACATTCGGGGGCGGTATCACCACGGTAAAAGCAGGACGGCCATCCGGCTTGCTGTTGAAATATCCTTTATCCAGCCAATGCCTGTACCACTTATCCTCAACGGCCTTCGGCTCAAAATTCTTTGTCAGTTCCATTTTATCATTCTTGTTCATGAAGGGGGCAAAACTACGAAAAAGAGGGCAGAGATGGATTAGGGGCGTTATTGCTGTGGCAATAAAATACCCACTATACGGTATTCGGGGTTAAGAAGAACCCCTTATTTTTATGGTGAAGATTTTAAATTTAATAACACATACAATGAAAAAGAGAAACCTGTTCATCTGTTCAGCAATACTGCTTCTTACCTGGCTGTTGCCTTTAGCCGGCAAAGCACAGAGTTGTGATCCGCTTGATGCCCGTAAGTTAAAGGATATGCTTACCGGGATGGGCTATACCGTTAAAGATCTGAATTCGGATATTGGTAAAGAAAAGTATGAAGTGTCAATTGCCACCACGGGGTTCAATGTTCCCATATCATACGAGATCAGTCCCAGCAAAAACTTTATCTGGCTCATTGCAAACCTGGGAAAAGCAAAAGACTCTACTTCCAATACCAATGCGGCATTGCTCAGGCAGAATGGGAAAATTCAGCCCTGCCAGTTCTACATCACTGAAAAAGGAAACCTGATGATGGGACTTGCTGTGGAGAACCGGGGACTTACTCCCGCTATCATGCGTCGGCATACAGAAAAGATAACGAATGATGTCTCTAATACGGCTTCTTACTGGCAATAATAATAATAAACCTATAAGGTCTGCAGCGCTGCTTTCCTGGCAGCGCAGACCTTATAGGTTTATTATTTCCAACTCTTATCCAGCTTTATTGCCTCCTTAAGCAGTTTTACAATGGCTTTGATATTAATCTCATCAACGGTGTGATATATTTTGTAAAATATCTGCTTGTTAGTGCCATGTATAAGATAGTTGTCAGCATCGGTAAGCCGGTTGCCATACCAGAAAGCCAGCATCACGCCTTTTTTGATACCGCCCCTTGGAACGGAGGAAGGCCATACCAGGCAGATACTTTTATTTCCATAGAAGAAAGGAACGTTGTAGGAAATTTTTTCTTTACAATGTGATGGCAGTTGTTCTTTGATAACTTCCCTGAGTATGTCAACGATCAGCCGTTCATTTTCAGGAAGCAGTTCATAGAGTTCCAGTAAAGATTTTATCTTCATTAACGAATTTTGATCGGTTTATATTTCTATCCTGAAATGGTGGGCAATGATCTTCATTCTTTTGTTTAAGTAAAAACGGTGGGCATCAAAGCGCTGGTGATTGGAGTTTAGGTGAATGGTTTTACTGTTTTTTTCTTTTGCAATGTCAACCAGTTTGTCAAACAAAATACCTGCATATCCTTTTTTCCTTGCATCAGCCAGCGTAACAAAATCATCAAAGTCAATGATCAACCCATCGTATAACGTAGTGGTAAACCGGAAGCCGGCTGCACAAACGGCTTTTCCTTCGTCTTCAAGGTACCAAAGCTGGTAACCTTCTTTTATCATCTGTTCCTGGGTTGAAAGAAAGGTCTCGGGGTTGTGGTGGGGCCTTAATTCTTTCATTACCTCAAAACATTCCAGGAAGTCTTCATTTGTTTTCGCCTGTAAAATCTGCATGATGTGATTTTGAGGAATAAAAATAAGCAATTGGAGATAAAGCCATTGCTCCTTTTAAAACAGATGAAAATTGCGGCATGAAAAATATTAATTAATAGTTTTGTAAGAATAAACTGCTAACACAAATTTTTTAATACCATGAGAAAGAACTGGCTGCCTGTAATATTGGGGTTCCTGTTACTCTTTGCCGTATATCATTTTCCGGAGTTTTATAATGCCTTGTGGATAGCGGCGGTCTTTAAGATAGGCTTCCTGTTTGTAAGTTTTTTTGTGGCAAGGTTCCAGGGCTTTGCCGGATTGGGTGGTTATGGACTGAATATGCACAGGGGCTGGCCGGTTAATTTGCTGAAAGGAATACTTACCGGTATTTTATTTTTCAGCCTGTCTGTTTTAATGTCTGTGCTGTTTGGGTTCGAGGGATCAATATCTGTAGCCGGCGCTGCAGATTTTTTTAAACAGGTTCCGCTGGTACTTTTGATGACCGTTTTTCCATCAGTGGCCGAAGATATTTTAACGAGGGGATACCTGTACGGACATTTGAAAGATGAGATGAACGGCAAATCATTTATCCTTTTATCGGCAGTTGTGTTTGTTTTAAATCATATCTGGCGTCTCGGTGATCATCCGGCTGTGCTGGTATATTTATTCATACTAGGCCTGGCACTTGCGTATGCCTTGTGGTATTCCCGTTCTTTGTGGCTTGCTTTCGGCATACACTGGGGTTCCAATATTGCGTATGAAAGCAATGCCGCCTTGGTCAAAACCCAATCGCTGACCAGTAACCACGAAAGTACCTGGATGCTTGCGCTGAGTTTTTTACTGATGCTGTTGTTTTTAACAGGATGGTTTAAAAATCAAATTCAAAAAAAATCCCGGTAATGACCGGGATTTTTTTTATAACAATGCTGTTAAGCCTGTACCACTTCATGCTTATTGTGTGCTTCCGTTAATTTGCGCTGCACTTCGTATGCTACCGGTGAGTAGGAATCAAAATACATGCTGAAACGGGCACGGCCTCCCGATAAGCTGCGCAGCGAAGAAGAATACTGGTGCATTTGCGACAGTGGAACCTTCGCAGTTATCTTTTCAAAATGTCCTTCGGCTTCCATGCCTTCCACTACACCCATCCTCGTCTGCAGGTCGCCCATTACAGCGCCAACCATTTCGTCGGAGCAAAGCACTTCAACGGTATAGATGGGTTCAAGCAATTGCGGCTCGGCTTCCATAAATGCCTGGCGGAAAGCCTGCAGCCCGGCGATCTTAAAGGAGATATCGTTGCTGTCCACGTCATGCATCTTTCCATCATACACACTTACCCGTACGTCTCTTACATAGGACCCTGTAAGCGGGCCGTTCTGCATTTTTTCCATCACACCTTTCATGATAGAAGGAAGAAAACGGGTATCAATAGCGCCACCCACAATGCAGTTGCAAAAGACCAACCGGCCTCCCCAGTCGAGCTCAATTTCTTCTTTACTACGAAGGTTCAATCCTTCCGGGTTGGGCATGCCTTCGTACCAGGGTTCGATGCGCATGTATACTTCGGCAAACTGGCCGGCGCCACCACTTTGTTTTTTGTGGCGGTAATTGCTTTCGGCTTTGCGGCTGATCGTTTCCCGGTAAGGAATTTTTGGTTTCTCAAATTTCACATCCAGTTTGTGAATATGTTCGATCTTCCATTGCAGTACTTTCAGGTGCAATTCGCCCTGGCAATGCAGCAAGGTTTGTTTTATTTCCGGTGATACTTCGAAACGAACCGTAGCATCTTCTTCCTGCAACGTATGCAGTACCTGCGATAATTTTTCTTCATCGCCTTTGTTCACAACGCTGATGGCAATGGTAACATTGGGATGCGGAAATTCGATGGGCACCAGTTCAATGTTGGGGCCTTTATCATGCAGGGTATTGTTTACATGGGTGCTCCGTAGTTTGATGGTGGCGCCAATGTCGCCTGCCACCAACTCCTGCACGGGTACCCGGTTATGGCCCTCCAATAAAAACAACTGGTTGAATTTTTCGGTAACACCGGTATTCTCATTTATTAATTCGCAGCCCGACTTAATGGTGCCGCTGTATACCTTAAATAAACTCAACTCACCAATATGCGGTTCGATGATCGTTTTAAAAATAAAGATGCAGACAGGCCCTTTCACATCGCAGGGCAATTCTTTTCCTGCTTTTGTTTTTTGCGGCGGCATTTCATTGGGTGCCGGGCATACATAATCTATAAAACTCATGATGCGGCCCAGGCCCATATTTTTTTCTGCCGATGCACAGAACAGCGGGAAGATATCGTGTTTGATCATGGACACGTGCAAGCCCGCTTTCATTTCTTCTTCAGTAAGTTCGCCCTGGTCGAAATATTTTTCCATAAGTCCCTCGTCGTTGGAAGCAATGGCTTCTATCAGTTCTTTGTGAAGCTGGTCGGCTTTTTCTTTTTCGCTGTCGGGGATAGGAAGTTTTTGAGGTTTGCCGCCTTCCGGGCCGTACTGGTACATCACCATGTTCAATACGTCCACAATGCAGTTGAAACCCGGGCCTGTTTGAACAGGATACTGTACCGCCACTACGTTGCCACCAAAATGAGTTTTGGCTTCACGTAGCGTGCGGTCAAAGTCGGCTTCATCTTTGTCTAATTGATTTGCTACAAAGATGGTGGGCGTTTTAAAGGTGTCGGTATATTCCCAGATCACATCGGCGCCCACTTCCACACCGGCTGCCGCATTCAATACGATCACGCCGGTATCAGCAACCCGCAAGGCGCTGATCACTTCACCTACAAAATCATCGTAACCGGGTGTGTCGATGATATTTATCTTATAATCTTTCCAAGGGGTATGCATCAGCGAAGAAAAAACAGAACTCTGCCGTTCAGTTTCCAGTTCGTGGTAATCACTTACCGTATTTTTTGCCGCAATACTGCCGCGGCGTTTGATGATGCCTGCTTCAAAGAGCATGCATTCGGCGATGGTGGTTTTACCACAGCCGGCATGTCCGAGCAGGGCGACATTTTTTACATGGTTGGAATCGTACGTAGCCATAACAATGAATTTATTTTGTTTTGAAATGGCCCATTAATCAATCAGTCCCGGTATACCGGGACTGATTGCAAACAGGTGTTATCGTTTTATGAAAGAATGGAACTCCTCTTCCAGTTTGTTTATGTCTGTCTCAAGGGTTTCCAGTTTTTCTTTCATGTGGTGATGCGGAATGCGGTGCCCGAAAGTGGGATGCCGTTCTGCTTCGTTCAAATGATGTTTGATCTCATGTTTCAGGTCGTGAATATTGATGAGCTGAATGTGGAACTGGTTGTGAAAATGTTCAATACCCAGTAATACATCATGTTCCGTTTTCCCGGGTGCGAAATAATATAGTTCGCTCTTAAGCCTGTTGATCTTTTCACGATAGGCTACCAGTTCACTGTGCCATTTATGACATTCATCAACAAGCGTCCGTTGCTGTGTTTCCGTAAACATTTGGATAGAATTTATAGTGTTAAAAAATAAGTAACAATGTTGTAAAAGATTGCTGGTCTTTTCCGGGATAAAGGTTGGATACCGGACTAAAATAAAACCTGACATTTATCATGTCCCGCAGTAAATCATATCATTTTCAGCGGATATGGATGTGGGGTTAGTTTGAAGTAACTGCTGCGTTGAAGTTCCTGTTTATTGCAGCCGCCTTTTAAAGTAACGAAATTTTATTTTAAAAAAGAAGCACTTTATTGGCACAATTTATTCAGCCCCGTTTTGGACTTACCCGGAAATTAAAGTTGTTGGTCAGGCGACCAACAACGGCATGGAAGCACTTTATTGGCACACTTTATTCAACCTTATTTCAGGCTTACTTGTCAATAAAAGTTGATGTATGCAGATGTTGTTGGTCAGGCGACCAACCACGGCGGGCCTTTTAAACAGCCGACCTGTTATGATCCACCCAATAAGCCAGTATGACAAACAGCCATTGCAGGTTACCTGCCCAGGCAACTGCATTCATGGAAGGGGGAGGCGGGCCAAAAAGATTGGCGGTATGGGAAACCAGCAACAGGCCAACTAATATCCATAAACCGATTCTGCCCTGGCTATTTTTTGCAGTGGTTGAACGCATGTAAAGAATAAGCCCGGTAATAAAAATACCTCCTTCAACCACCAGTGTTCCCCAGAATGAATTCCAGAGTTTAAAGCCCAGCATGGGAGAATCGCTGCCGGGGTAAAGCGGGAGATCGGGAAGGTGTACCACCAGGTCGAGCACCCAATGGCTGATGACACATAGCCCGAGTATGACAGCGGCTTTAATATTTCTTTTAATGATCCAGTAAACAAATCCAAAGAGCAGCGCCCAAACGATCACCATGGCAAGGCTGTGCGAAATGGGATAATCTGTAAACTCAATGGGCTGGGAGTGGCCGGTGCCGGGTTTTATTACAGCATGTTCAACATCAAGCAACAACAACACGGGCCAAAGCAGGTCTAAGAACTGAACGGCAATAAAAAGTGTGCCTAATGAAATGTTTGATGCGGCTTTTTTGGCGCCAAAGCCAATCCCGAAGTGTCCGATAAACATAGGTTGGTTCTTGGTTTAAAGGTGAACAGTAGTTTTGTTGGTTGTAAAATAAAAAATAATCTGGAAAAATGAAAGACGGTCTGTTTGCAAGGGCTCAATAATCATTAAATGTCACCATCACTGGAACATGGTCGCTGTATTGAGCCCAGAAATCATGCTCACCGATCTCAACTGACTGCATCTTCTCTGCGAGGTCAGCTGATACAAAACAATAATCCAGGTGATAGGGTTTGTCTTTGTGCCGGTATAAATAATAAGTAGGCTGTTCTTCTTTTCCCTGTATTTGGTTGTGATAAAAATGATAGGCGCTGACAATGCCTTTCTTCTTCAAGCGATCCACCACATGGGAGTGATTGCCTGTCCGGTATTTCCTGTCCCAGATGGTATTGCTGTTGAAGTCGCCGATGAGTACCGTATTCTTTTTGGATAATTGTCTCTTGTAATGATGGATCGCTTTCCATACCTGTTCAACGTATTGGCCATCGGGGTCGGTGGGATTGTTAGCCCAAATGGCAAATAGATTGAACTTATAATTTTTGCCGGTTATAGTTACCGGGATGACCATCTTTAATTCCGGGTTATGGTTCCGCATGCGTTTAAACCGTAGATCGCTGTAGGAAAAAATGCCAAGGCCTTTGTTTTTATTTTCACCAAACCAAAGTACATCCGTTGGTTTTGGAATGTTGTCTCCGAATATTAGTTTATCTGGATGTTCACATTCCGGAACAACCAGGATATCCGGTTTATGCGCCAGGATATGTGCAGCTTTTTTCCGGAAAGCCATGTTGCAGTTCCAGGTTATTATCTTCATGATGAAAATTTATTTTCCAAACAACCGCCGGTATTTTGGTTTTAAGAACGGAAGCATGAAGCGGTAGGAATATCGTAACTTATAGTCTGGCTCCATCGCCCGGATGGCGTGCGGAAATTCGCATGGGTCCATTATTTCGATCGTATCTTTTGACAGAGAGAAGTTCTCTATTTTTACTGTGCCTATGCAGTTTTCATTTACCTGTTCTACGGCCCAGTTTATGGTGGCAGAGTCTATAGTATTATCCGAATAATCGCTTTCTTCTTTATATTTTTTCAATGCGTTCACTTTATCGGTAAAAACGATTTTTGTAAAACTGTCGATCATGTTTTCAGCAACCAGGTCGTAGATGCTTAAACTCTTGCCTGTCTTGAGGTCAAAATTAAAATACGTATTAGAGCTGGAGCAATAGGCTCCACAGCCTACTTCGTTAATGGTAAGTGAAAGAATACCATAATTTCTCAGCGTAACTTCATAATCCATGTCAGTAAGATCTTCCCTGATGCGTTCTTTAAGAGTCTGCCGTGCATTAACGGCCTCTTCGCCAAGGATCTCGTTTTTTATCTGATCGTTGATCTGTTTATCGACAGGCGGGTTATTTGTAACCACGATGGGATAAATAATAGTAGGCACTTTGGTATTATATAGTTCGGGCCTGGGTTTAAGTTTTATTTCTTTAAAACCAACCGTTTGTGCGTACGTAATGTGATAAACGGAGAATAAAAACAGCAGCAGGTATTTCATTTTATTAATTGAGGCAAATCTCTATTGCTCTAATAATTTCTTTTTCCGGGCTTCGTATTCTTCTTTGGTCAAAGCACCTGCTTTATACAGGTCGAATAACTTTTTGATCTCATCCGCCACCAGCAGTTTTTTTAATTCATCAGGCACCGGTTGTTTTTTTATTTCTTCCGGTACTGCCTGCTTTTTTGGTTCTGTGTAAACCGGTTCGGTTTGTTTGCTTTTAAACTCTTCCGGTACGGACAGCTCACCGGGCAGGCCGGAACTTCCGATCGCTTTTTCAAAGTCGATCATAAGATCTGCTTCCGATCTGGAATTGTTTTTAAAAGTAACTGTGCATGCAATACGTATATTGTAATTGTCAGGCCCCGAGCCTTTAAAGTTTTTTATCTTATTTACAAGGATGCTGCTGTTCTGTAATGAGTAAGTATCATTTCTTCCCATACTGGAATGAAATTTAATGAACCTGAAATAACCGGCTTCGGATGTGCCGGTACCCAGTTGCAAAACCTGTCCTTTGTAGATCTTATATCCACCCGAGGTATACAGTGTATCATTTTCAAACCGGGGCGAAGCATTTTGTGCAAAGGATAATAACGGGCAAAGCAGGGGGAGAAATAATAATTTCTTCATAGCATAAAATCATTGGCTGCTTAAAGGAACGAAATTTTGCCTAAAGTGCGAAACTGATCAAAAGCTTAGGGGGCTTATATGCCTTTTCAGTTGTTTCTTATCCCGCAATTCCTGCCTGGTAGATATAATTTTTCTCATGGTGCAATAAGTAAATGGTTACTTTGGCAACAACAATGGCGGGAGTGACAGCGAATATGTATGAAGGAGAAAACTGCTACCAACCTCTAACTGTAAACCCTAACTCATTTCCTCCACCCATTTATCCCGGTCATCCGGGCTGAATTTCCAGGGAGCAAAATTATTTTCAATATTGCCAAACATTACGTTCCATTCCTGCGGGGCATTGCTGTCTTCCATAATGAGTGAGCGGCGCAGTTCTAAAATTATTTCCAGCGGAGAGATGGAAACAGGGCATTCCTGCACACAGGCATTGCAGGTGGTGCAGGCACGTAGTTCTTCGGTTGTTATGTGAGAGAAAAGATTTTTACCATCGTCTTTAAATTCACGGTTCGCTTTTATGTTCTTGCCCACGGCTTCCAGGCGGTCTCGGGTATCCATCATTATTTTGCGTGGACTTAATAGTTTACCCGTTTGATTGGCCGGACAGGCAGCAGAGCATCTGCCGCATTCGGTACAACTGTAAGCATCCAGCAAACTTTTCCAACTCAGGTCAAATACATCCTTGGCACCGAATTTCATTGCTGCTCCCCCATCTGAAGGCGAGGGTAATTCAGTTGGTGCAAGTTCGGGCTGCATCATATATTTTACTTCGTTCTGTACAGTTTCCATGTTGTCCATCTTGCCAACTGTTTCCAGTCTTGCATAATAGGCATTTGGGAACGCTAACAAGATATGCAGGTGTTTGCTGTAGGGTAAGTAATTCAGGAATGCAAATATGCCGATGATGTGCAGCCACCAGCAGGTTCTTTCCACACCCATTAAGGTGGATGCAGAAAAATCACTGAACATGGGAGCGATCATGCCGGAGAAAATGAAATTGCCGGTTTCGTGGTAATGTTCGGCGCCCTGCAATTGCAAAGCCCTGTCAGCACTGTTCATGGTAAGGAACAGCGTCATCAAAATAATTTCGGTGACCAGGATGTAGTTGGCATCGCTGCGTGGCCATCCGTCAAGGTCTTTGCTGATGAAGCGTTTTAGTTTGATGATGTTTCTTCTCACTAAAAAGATGATGCAAACGGATAATACGCCAACAGCCAGTATCTCAAAAAAGTTGATAAGGAAAGTATAGAAGCTCCCCAGGTAGGGGAGGAACAAACGATGGGTTCCTAAAATACCGTCGAGAACAATTTCCAGTACTTCAATATTGATGATGATGAAACCCGCATAGATCACAAAGTGCATGAGTGCCACCAGGGGATTGCGGAACATTTTCTTTTGTCCGAAAGCCAGCAGCAAGAGGTTTTTCCAGCGAAGGGAGGGGTTATCGCTGAGGTCTTCTTCTTTGCCCAAAAAAATATTGCTGCGTATGATGCCGATGTTTTTTGCAAAGAGCCAGGTAGCAAAACCGGCGAGGGCAACGAAGAAAACCTGTTGAAGAATTTGCATAAGCAATGGTTGATGCTGCTAAGGTAATTATTTTTGTAACCACAGATGGCACAGATTTGTTTTCACAGATGGCAACAGATCATCTGCGTAAATCTGTACAGCAATCTGTGTGAATCTGTGGTTAATTCTCTAAATTCGTGCTACCATGGGTAATAAAAAATACATCCTGAGTGCCGAAGTAGCCGATAAAAAACTCCGCCGCATGGCCCTGCAGGTGGTTGAGCAGAATTATGATGCAAAACAGTTGGTCCTGGTCGGCATTAAAGCCAATGGAATTTTCATAGCACAGATCATCAGCAACTACCTGAAAGAGGTTTTCAAGGGAGAAGTGATCGTGCTGGAATTAAGTATGGATAAAAAGAAACCTGCTGCGATCAGCCTCGATAAAAAAATGGATTTTACCGGCAAGACCATTTTATTAATAGACGACGTGGCTAACAGTGGCCGTACCATGTTATATGCGTTAAAACCTTTGCTGGAACAATTGCCCCAGAAAATACAAACCCTTGCTCTTGTTGAACGAACCCACAAGACCTTTCCCATTGATGTGGACTATACCGGGCTTTCGGTTTCCACTACTACGGATGAGCATATTGTTGTGGAAGTGAAGGAAGGAAAAGTAGCGGGTGCCTGGATGGATTAATTACCTCACCCCAGCCCTCTCCTCCAGGAGAGGGAGTAGGATTTCGTTTTGTATTGAACTTACATTTTATAATGTCGATCTTCGCTTCCATCTCCTCTATGATCAGTCCCCCTTTAGAGGGGGAAACCGGATCTTTAAAAACTTATCGCATTGAACCTGAATTTGCCGTTTGAATATTCCAGTGCCGGCATAGGGAATTTGATAATGTTCAGCAACGTGAATGCAAGTTTCAATCCCTTTTTATTGGTCTTTATTTTGGTGAGGTCGATATCCGGCGCCAGGTACCATTGCCGGTAACGTTTTATATCGGGGCGATAAAAATTTACATTACCGTTATCATCCTTGCCAAGATTTTCATTTGCGCCAAACATTCCTTCTGCACCGGTACCGATGGAAATATTCAGCCAGGCGGGTATTTTGCTTTTTGGAAAAAATGATCTGAGATTTACACTCAGCCAATAGGTTTGCCCATTATAATCTTTTAAATAACGTTCGGCGGTACTTTTGCCGAATATTTTATCGCTGCGTTGGTTCAGGGACGCATCGCTGTATGATTTGCGGTGAAAGGAAAACTTGAATTGAATGCGTTGCTCATCCCAGGCCAGTTCCTGCGCCACCAGCATGCCACTGCCGAGAATGTTGGCGCCAAAATCGCCCCAGCTCCATCCCCATTCGGCGCTGTAGGCATCCAGCACTTCAATCACCGTTTGATAAAAAGCGCCGCTCATGCCGCCGATCCAGATCCTTTTTTTACGGTCGATGCCGGTCCATCGCCAGAGTTCCATGCTTGCCTTGCTTTCGGCATAAGCGCTGTAAGCATGGCCGATCTTATCAATCTGCTGCCATTCGCTGATGTCGTTGAAGGAATGAAAATTTGATTGCGGGTAATTTTTATACCAGGCAGCGTAGAGACCCACCATGGCGCCGCTGTAGCCGACGATGTTGGTGGCGGCGATGATCTTTACACGCAGCCTCATCCTATCCTTCTCCAAAGGAGAAGGGATGTGGAGAAGATTGTTGCGGAGACCGGTATTGGTTGTTGTTTGTTTTGTGGAATCCTGAGCCAATGATGGAGAAGAAAATAAAACGGCGATAAAAAAGCTGAATAAAGCTGCTTTGGTAAAAGTGTGATTCTCCTTTCTTTTTACTAAAAAGAAAGGAGAACAGAACAAGTTCGCCACCGAAGTTGATTTACTTGCCGAAGCTGGTTTCATAAAAACAAAAATAAGGTAATCATCATTGCGAATGAAGTGAAGCAATCTGCTTATGGGGATTACTTCGGTCGTTCCCTGCCTACCGGTAGGCTGGCTCCCTCGTAATGACGTAAACGATTTACGGAAAAGATAATGTATAAGATTGCAATTAAAACTTAGGAGCGGTGGCAACGGGCTTTTTATTTCTGCCGCTGATGATGGATTTGATATACGTTTCAGCAATATCACCGGCAATTTGCTGGCCGAGGGATTGACTGTTTCTTCTGTCCCATTCCCTTTGCCTGGCTTCAATTTGAGTTGCTGTTAAGGGATAGTTAGGCCAGAACATTAATTGATTATCGGGGCTTTTGAAATGTTCATTAAGATTTTCGACAGGCCTGGCCGGTTTTTTAAATGAAGAAACCAATAAAGGGCTGAGATGATTGGGAGAACTGTTGGCCGTTGCCAGTTTATTCTGAGCCGGTAGCAATGGACAAAGACCAAGTATTAAAACAATACTTAAAATTGTTTTTCGGGGAAAAAGGTACAAATATCGTTTGCTGCCGGAAAGCATATAACAAATCTACATATTTTGCCTTAATGATGTTTGAATAATATATTTTTGAGGGTATAAAAAAATGTAAAATATGGATGCAGGTACACAACAAAAGATCAACAGTTGGCTCAGCGGGAATTATGAACAACCGGTAAAGGATGAGATAAGCCGTTTACAGAAAGAAAATCCCGCCGAACTGGAAGATGCTTTTTATAAGAACCTGGAGTTTGGTACCGGTGGCCTGCGTGGCATCATGGGCATCGGCACCAACCGCATGAATAAATATACCGTAGGCATGGCCACACAGGGCTATGCCAATTATTTAAAACAATGTTTTGGAAACGAAGTGAGCGTGGTGATAGGCCACGATAGCCGGAACAACAGCCGCTTTTTTGCGGAGACAACCGCCGGCGTATTTGCAGCGAATGGGATAAAGGTTTATTTGTTTGAAGCACTTCGCCCAACGCCGGAAATAAGTTATGCAATAAGGAAAACAGGAAGTAAGGGCGGCGTGGTTTGTACGGCAAGTCATAACCCGAAAGAATACAACGGCTATAAAGCGTACTGGGATGATGGCGCACAGATGGTTCCGCCGCATGATAAGAATGTAATTAAGGAAGTGGAAAAAATTCTTTCGGTGGATGATGTGAAATGGGATGGTGGAGCGAAGAATATTACCATCATCGGAAAAGAAATGGACGAAGCTTATCTGGAAATGGTGAAAAGCTTATCTGTTTATCCCGAAGTATGTGCAGCACAACACGATCTTAAAATTGTGTACACACCCATACACGGCACGGGCATCATGCTGGTACCGCAGGCATTGGCTAAATATGGTTTCACCAATGTGCATATTGTAAAAGAGCAAAGCACACCCGATGGAAATTTCCCAACGGTTATCTATCCAAACCCGGAAGAGACAGAAACGATGAGCATCGGGTTGAAGAATGCAAAAGAACTGGATGCGGATATATTATTAGGAACAGATCCCGATGCCGACCGGGTAGGTATTGGTGTGAAGAATCACAAAGGCGAATGGATATTAATGAACGGGAACCAGACTGCCCTGCTTGCTTTCAATTACATGATCGAGGCAAGAAAGACAAAAGGATTGCAACAACCAAATGATATGGTGGTTAAGACCATTGTTACCACCGACATGATCGACGTGATCGCCAACGCAAGCGGGGTGAGTTGTTACAATGTGCTCACCGGTTTTAAATGGATATCGGCATTGATCAAGGAAAAAGAAGGGAAAGAAAAATACATCATCGGTGGTGAAGAAAGTTTTGGATTGATGATCGGCGATGAGATACGGGATAAGGATTCGGTAAGCGCTGTTGCCTTGCTTTGTGAGATGGCTGCTTATGAAAAGAACAAGGGCCGCAGCCTTTTTGATAAGCTGCTTGATCTGTATGTGCAGTATGGTCTATATAAAGAAAGCCTGGTAAGCATTACCAAAAAAGGAATGAATGGTGCAAAGGAGATCGCCGACATGATGGAAGGATATCGCAAGAACCCGCCGCTTACCATTGATGGCGCTGCGGTTGCCGAACTGCTGGATTATGAATTGCAGGTGGGTAAGAACTTGCAAACAGGCGAAAGTTGGAAGATCGATCTGCCGAAAAGCAATGTGCTGCAGTTTGTATTGGCCGACGGAACAAAGATATCTGCCCGGCCAAGCGGTACAGAGCCCAAGATAAAATTCTATTTCAGTGTGAACAGCAAATTGAACAGCGCAGCAGAATTTGATGCAAAAGAAAGAGAACTGGATGGAAGGATCGACCGGATTATAAACGAAATGAAATTGAAATAAGGAACGTCATTGCGAATGAAGTGAAGCAATCTCCTTATGTAGAGATTGCTTCCCGCCTGGTGGCGGATCGCAACGACGTTCTGCTTTGAGACTACAGCTTTACAATGAGAAAATACGAAGACAGTTACCAGCACAAAGGCCTCCGCAAGAAATTGATGGACCTGCTGAGGGAAAAAGGCATCACCGATGAAAATGTGCTGCAGGCTATGAATAATATTCCCCGGCATTATTTTTTAGACAGTGCTTTTGATAAGATCGCTTATGAGGACAGGGCATTCCCCATCAGCGAAGGACAAACCATTTCGCAACCTTATACCGTTGCTTACCAGACACAGCTGCTGCAGGTAAAGCCCAATGAGAAGATATTAGAAATAGGAACCGGCAGTATTTACCAGGCATCCGTGCTTGCTGAAATGGGAGCCCGGGTATTTACCATCGAGCGGCAGAAAAAACTGTTTGAACAAACAAAGCAGTTCATCTTTAAAAGCCAATACCCGAACCTTAAATTCTTTTATGGCGATGGGTATGAAGGGCTGCCAACCTATGCGCCCTTTGATAAAGTGATCATTACGGCTGCGGCGCCATTCATTCCGCCTAAATTAATTGAACAACTGAAGCCCGGTGGCAAGATGGTGGTGCCGGTAGATGAAGACCATCACCAGCGCATGCTGCGGATCACCAAAAATGCCGACGGGAGTACCAGTGAAGAAGCCTTTGATAATTTTTCCTTTGTGCCGATGCTGAGTGGGAGGAATGGATAATTAATTAAGAATTAAGAATTGAGAATCTTTGGACTTAACCCTTAAACGATTTAAACGTTTTAAACCCTTCAACGTTCCATCATGCGTTTCTTTTCAAAATTTACGGTGCTCTGCAACATCTGCTTTTTGGTAGCGGTGGTTCTATGGTATTTTGAAGTGCACAATAAACCAATGGGAAGTACCGACCAGGTGCTGCCGCTTCCGTGGCTGGAAGGCACTTTCGTGATACTCGGGTACGGGGCGATCATTGTCAATACACTTTTTCTGCTGCTGGCTTTTATTTTCACTGCTTTTAAAGTGAGTCTTAAAATCCCCCGGTGGATCATTATCTTTAATGTTGCGATCTTCTGCTGCCAGGTATATTTTCATTTCTTCTTTAAACAGTCGCCATGATACACAGCATACTTAAAGACAGGCCCACAAAACTATTCGTCATTTTCACTGCTTTTTTTGTTGCCAATGCATTGATCGCTGAAAGTATTGGGACTAAAATTTTTTCATTGGAAAAATTATTCGGGCAACAGCCGCTGAGCATGACCATATTTGGTGAACACGGGCTGGGACTTAGTCTTACCTGTGGTGTACTTTTATGGCCGCTTGAATTTGTGATGACGGATATTGTAAATGAATACTACGGTCCCAAAGCGGTTCGTCGTATTTCCTTCACTGCGGTTGGTTTGATCGGATATGCTTTTTTAATGTTCTACCTGGCGATGGGAGTTCCGGCGGCTGATTTCTGGTATGGTACCGGTGTGCAGGACGGGATCCCGGATATGTCAAAAGCATTCAACGGAATTTTCGGGCAGGGCATGTGGATCATCTTCGGAAGTCTTACAGCATTTTTGGTAAGCCAGATCGTTGACGTAACCGTTTTTCATAAGATCAAAAAAATAACCGGAGAAAAGAAAGTGTGGCTGCGGGCAACCGGCTCAACGCTGGTCTCGCAGCTGGTGGATAGCTTTATCGTTTTATTCATTGCGTTTAAAATAGGAAAGGGCTGGAGCTGGCAACTGGTTTTTGCCATCTGCTTAATCAACTATGCGTACAAATTCACTATGGCCATATTGCTTACTCCTGTTATTTATTTTGTGGAGGCCCGCATTGAAAAATACGTGGGTCACGATGTTGCTAAAAAAATGAAACTGGCAGCGATGGGGAAGGAGAGCGAATAAAATAAACCTAAACCTATAAGGTCTGCCGGGAAGCAAAGCAGCAGACCTTATAGGTTTAGGTTCATATCATTTTCCTTTTGCAAAATTCTTATTGATCCAAACCACCGCCTTTTGCACATAGTATTCGGGATCCTTTTCCAGTGGCTTGATGAGTTTTTTTATTTCGGCATGAAGAGAAGCATCTCTTGTGTACCATTCCACCAAAACCAGGCTTAATCTCCGTTCCCAGGAATTTTTTGAGGTATTGTATTTTTTTGCCAATGCAAAAATTTCCTTTTGATGTGTTTTGAGAATGGGCTTCAATCCCTGCATGCCCATGGTATCGCAAAGGGCCCAGTTATCGATGCCAGGTGCAAAATACTGGATGAGTTGCAGCGACTTTGCCGGGTCTTTTTTAGCAACAGTGCCCAGTATTTTTACAGCCAGTATCTTTTCTTCAAAAGCACCTGCATCCCAGAGTTCTTTTACCAGTTCAAATCCGCCTGGCTTGAATTGTTTTGCCAGGTCATTTAATACCGGCATACGCACGCCATAAACTTTGCTGTTTACACCCGGCACAAAATTTTCCTGTGCAGCCAGCGCTGCTTTGTTGCTGTTGGCTTTTAGTATTTTCTGAATGGCTTTTAAATTTTCGGACATGCGTTCAAAATTTTATTTTTTCTTTTTCGACTTGGCTAATATCTCATCATACACAACTTGTAATGCATCCATCAGCATCGCTTTTTTTACTTTACTGAGTTCGAAAATAGTGCATCCCTTTTTTCCCCAGCCACCAGGAACCGGGTAGATGATCGTTTTATCAAACGCACAGAATACCGATTGCTGCAGGGGAGAGAACATGAGCACGGCGGCCTTTTCCTTTTCATCTAATGTTGCGAATATTTTCTTGTTCACCCGGAATGATGCCTTGTGAAAATGCGGCAACTCAATTGTGCCGTGTAAAGAAAGCGCCATCTGCCGGAATGTTTCAATGGTTACCATATTGTATTTTGGTTTTTATAACCTATAAGGTTTGCTGTGCTGCGTGCCGCCCGGCAAACCATACAGGTTTTATTTTTTTGAATAATATTTTGAAGCAACAAAAGAAAGCGGCATGCCTATGGCAACCATAAGGATCAGGCAATTGATGGTGGAGGCTTCCGGTTTAAAAACAAAGGGCTTGTTATTCCACAAGGGAAGTATCAGCATATTCATCATCGTCCACACAAAAATGCCGTACACAATGGCCGTGATGAATTTATTTATCTGCAGCCATTTTATTCTTGGGTATAAAATGAAAAACAGGATCGTCCAGCCAAAGGCAATGGCAAAATGTACCAGCAGGCCGGAGATCTGCTGCATAGTATTACCGGCGAAAGCTTTTTCTCCCAGTGCAACTTTTGAAACATAGACTAAAACATTCAGGGGGTTTTTCCCGGTCTTGATAAAGAAATAGGTAAATGCCGAAAGGATGTCGAGCGTGCCTGCCAGCAGGCCGGCGGTAATGATCAAAGAGAGGAATGGGCGGCTGTAAGAATTTGCTCCGGTATTCATTGTCAGGTATTTTGGTATTCCCTTTTGATGTGCTGTACTAAGGTATTATATAATAAACAAACCTATGAGGTTTGCCGGGCTAATGTACAAACCTATAAGGTTTGCCGGACAGGCGCCAAGCGCTGCAAACCTTATAGGTTTGTACATTATTTTACCTGTCCAAAATTGGCAAATCCCCGATTTTAGCAGTATCTTCATGGCCTATCCAGCCACTGTTATGATTAAATTTTACATCCTTGATCTTTTTTCAGGAAGAAATAAATTTATCCATGCCCTTGCCGGCATTTTTTTTCTGTGCGTTTCTTCATTTTCTTCATCTGCCCAGTGCCCGCCAAATATTGATTTTGAAGAAGGGACTTTTAATAACTGGCTGTGCTACCAGGCAGACTTTGTTCCCCCGGGAGTTCTTACAGGATTGACACTTACCGGGCCAATAGCAGGCCGCCATGATATGATCACTGCCGCAACGGTGCCTGCTCTTGATCAGTATGGTTTATTTCCCAAGCTTTGCCCTAATGGAAGCGGCCACTCGATCAGGATCGGTCTTGAAACCACCGGCACACATGCAGACAGGGTTACATACACCTTCACAATTCCCGCAGGCCGCAACGAGTTCAGCTTAATTTATAATTACGCCATTGTTATTAATAATTCAGGCGGGCATGCTGCTAATATTCAACCAAGATTAACGGTTACTGTACGGAACCTGACTGATAATTCAACAGATCCCTGCAGTTCTTTTGACATCGCTTATTCAAATGCAAACCCATTGCCCGGCTTTCAGAACAGCACTATTAATTCAAACATCAAATTTAAACCCTGGGCTGCCAACTCAATAAACCTGGATGGCAATGCCGGGAAAACCATTGAGCTTTCTTTTACCGCTACCGGTTGCGGTGCAGCAGGAGGAACGCATTTTGGTTATGCATACATTGATATTAATTCAGAATGTGCCAGTTCATTTATAGGAGCTATCTTCTGTCCGGATGATGCGTTCATTAATGTTACGGCTCCTTTTGGTTACCAGACATACACCTGGTGGGATGCCGGCTTTACTACCATACTGGGTACGATGCAAACCATAAATTTTACTCCTCCGCCTCCTCCGGGAACACAGATAGCCGTGGTTGTTGATCCATTTACGGGCTATGGCTGCAAGGATACTTTATATGCCGACCTTTTAGATACACTCAATATAACATCCGATGCAGGACCCGATAGGTTATCCTGTAACTTAAGCCCGGTTCAACTGGGCGTGGCTCCCAAACCTGGCCGTGTGTATTCATGGAGCCCCGTCACGGGACTTAATAACCCTAACATATCAAACCCAATAGCAACACCCGCTGCCACCACCACCTACGTTGTCACAACATCGCATGATGGAGGAGGTTGTGTTTCTACCGATACCGTGATCGTTAAAGCAGCGGTATTGGATAGTACGCTGCAATTGATCGGTCTTGATACCTATTGTTTTGGTGATCCGCTCGGTGCCATACTTAAAGTACATGCAGCCGACAGCATTCAATGGTACCGAAACGGGCTTCCAATTCCCGGCGCCACCCAAACAACCTACCAGGTAACACAAAGCGGCGCTTACTTTGCTACCGTGTTCAGTTTTGTGGGTTGCAGTTCAAATACTCCGGTAAAAAACATCACGGTTCACGATAACCCGGTTGCCGGGTTCAATATAACATCGGCCTCCAGCCAGTGTTTCAATAACAACCAGTTTGTATTTGCCAATACCAGCACCATACCATCAGGCACCATCTCATATAACTGGAACTTTGGTGATGGTAATACATCCACCGCAACCAATGCAAACCACAGCTATACCCAAACCGGTACATACATCATTAAGTTACTTGTTACTTCCAATAATGGCTGCGTGGATAGTTTCTTCCGAACAGTAAATGTTTTCCCCAATGCCTCGGTTAGTTTCAGTGTAGATAAAAATGCACAATGTTTTGCCGGTAATAAATTCACGTTTACGAATACAACAACTGTTGAGGCAGGCGCATTGTTACAATACTTCTGGACCCTTGGCGACGGGAATACTTCCACTTCACAAGACGTGGTACATAGCTACACGTTGCCCGGCACCTATAATGTGATATTACTTGTAAATACAGATAAAGGCTGTGCCGATAATATAAGCCAGGCTGTAACCGTTCATCCTGATCCGGTGGCTGGCTTTGTTGTAAACAGTGCCCAGCAATGTTTTGGCGGCAATGATTTTGTACTTACCAATACCACTTCTATCTTATCCGGAACGCTTCAGTATAACTGGAACTTTGGTGACGGCAACACGGCTACCACCATGAACGTAAACCACAGTTATGTTCAATCGGGCGATTACCGGATAAAGATGCTGGCTACTTCCGGCAATGGCTGTGCCGACAGTACCTACATAGACGTGAAGATATTCCCTTATCCACTGGCCGATTTCCTGGTAAGAGACCCTGCCTGTATCAACCAGGAAGTGTTGATGACAAATAAAACACTTAACAATACGTCTTCCTCACTTTTATATTTCTGGGATTTTGGTAATGCACAGAGTTCATCTTTACAAAGTCCGCATTATAGTTATCCCACCGCAGGAAATTTCATCCTGAAGCTTTCTGTAAGTACGGTTCAATGCCCCACAACATTTACATCGAAAGTTATCCCGATCCTGATTGAAGCGCCGGCAGCGGGAATTGTTTATCCAGATAAGGAAGCCGTATTTAATTTCCCCGAAAAACTGCAGGCCCGCCAGATAGGAAATAATATCATCTGGAGCCCGGGAATAAGTCTTGATAACCGGTACAGTTATACACCCACTTTCAGGGGCATCAGTCCGCAGTTATATACCATCCAGTTAAAAACAGCCAGTGGTTGTATCACGGTGGATACGCAATATGTAAAAACAAAGAAAAAGATCGAGATCTATGTGCCTACCGTATTCACACCCGGTAATGACGGGTTGAATGATTACCTGCGCCCCTTGCTGATGGGATTTGATCATGTTAATTATTTCAGGGTTTATAACCGCTGGGGTAAATTATTATTCCAGATGAACAGCGACCGCCCGGGTTGGGATGGAAGGGTGAATGGCCAGGTAACTACCGAAACACAAACGGTGGTATGGATGATTGAGGCTGTGGATGTGGATGGGGTGATACACCGGAAACAGGGTACTACGGTGCTAATGAAGTAATTTCGTTTTATAACTAAAACCTATAAGGTCTGCTGCGTTGCTCCATTGCAGGGTAGATTTTATATGTTTTTGCCAATGTAGAAACAAAAAATAAGGCCTGTTGCACTACTATTTAGTGCGACAGGCCTTTTAAATTTTTATCAAATTAAGTTATTACATAATTGTTATACCCGGTTTGCGGTATTGGATGGCTTTGATAAATACTATACTTTCAGTTTTCGACGCAATAGTAATCCCTTTGAATAACAATTTAAAACCACCTTTATGAAAAAGTTCTTATCAATCATGATTTTTTGTCTTTTTATTAATTCACTTTCTTTTGCGCAAAAAGGAGGGTCTGGAATTGACCCAAGAATTATTGAGCAAGCTAAACCTTCAACAACAAGTGATCATGCTACTTCCCTTGAGTGCACTTCAAAAACTTTAAATGGGTGCAACTATATTCGTAACAATAATTTTACCCCATCATCAGCATATAATCCATTAAATTTTAATCATTTTGTTGACCCATTTGAAGCGTCTCCTTTTTTTATGGTACCCGAGTGGGCGGCTTCGCATGGTAGCCCACAAATTTCAGATGGTGTTTATAACTTTACAACTAATACTTAGGTTATTCCTCCCTCCACACCGCCAACGCCTGCAACAGGTTATGCATTTGGGGTAACTGATCCTCAATTATACAGTTCCTATGATGAGGGTATTGCACAAAAAATCCCAAATCTAGTTGCAGGAAGAAACTATCTGTTAAGTCTTTTTAATAAACTGCAGAACTGGGGGTATAGTTATTTATCACTCGACTCTTATGATATTGTTCTGTTACATTGTGCCGATGCCCTGAATATTTTTACATATCCATCCGGGACTACCCCAGATTTTAGTTCGATAGCTCATCAGAATATCGTTTGCCACAATAACATTACAACTAACTGGCAACAGTTTAGTATATCATTTACTGCCAATGATGATTATGATGTGATAATGTTTTACCCAAAAAATAATTTTGCTACAAATCCAACATTTATTGGAGTGGACCTCGCATATCCTGAATTGATTGATGTAAATGGCTTTACTGCTGGATCTGCCCCAACCCCTGATCCCTCAACATGTTTGGTTACAATAGGGCCAAGTACGCCAAATTGCGGGGTTGCAAATGCTGTTTTTACCTGGCATGGACCAAACAACCAATCAATTACTGCTCCTGTTAATCAACAAATACAGATAAATGCAAGCCTCTCTCAAAATGTGGGTACCTGGACACTTACAATGACTGTTCCCAGTTCAATTACTCCCAATGGTTCATGTACACAAACGCAAAGTCCAATTTCTGCTACTGTTACTGTTCCTTCTTGTAATACTATTTGGCCGAAAGTTTATGATGCGTTAGAACCTTCTGAACGTATAAAGGTTGACAATGGGAATGTAATTGCACATGTATTGATGAATAACATGTCTAATAATATGAACCACAGCGGTCCTATCGCTACGGGAGTTACAACAGAATGGGTACATTATATTAATACAACTGGAATTACAAATTGGATTACCCAACAAACTTACTATTCTTTTACAATGAGTTCTGGGGATATACAATTTATGCAACCTCCATCTACAGCCTATTATTTAAATGCAACTACTGGTTCGACTACAGCCGGGCCATCAACAAATAACCCTATTGTTGCAGAAGATAATGGGGTTTATGTTGTACAAAGCGGAAGCGATCTAAATGTATATCCTGGTGGTACAAGTACTACTTACGCCCCTACATTATCTGGGTATGTTGTAACGGATATCGGGCGTGTTATTTTTAATCCAGCTACTAATAATCTTTTTGTACAATACACATATAATACTCTTGTAGGGGTCAATCCGACACGGTATTTATTGGCCATATACAATTTAAGTGCTACTGCCCTGACACCGGTATATACACCATATTACAGGGAAATAATCAGTGACGCAATAGAAGTAAATACAGCCGAATCAATATTTGTTTTCGACAACGGGGTTATAAAAAAGTATAATTTTAATACTGATTCTTATTCAACATTGGCTGTAACCAATAATAGTTTGCTAACTCCTTTGCGGACATTGAAGCAAACTGTTGAGGATAAAATTTTGGCTCTCAGGCTCAGTGAAGGCAAAATATATTGTTTCAATACAAATAGCCTTTCGGTGAGGAAGATTTCTGCTACGCTGGGATCAACCAACTATGATCCGTATATTGGATGCTATTTCATTGACGGAAATGACGCTTACATAACAGGAGGTTTTACTGGATCTGCCTTCACTATAGGGAGCCAGACAATGCCGTTGTTAGGAACCCTATCTGCGTTTATAACCAAATTTAATATTCAAAATGATTTTACTTTACGGACATCTTCTGAAGGATTTACTCCAAACATAACAGAAAATAATATAAATGCACCTTCTATGCAATTGGGTAAAACTAGTGACACAGATAATGAGCCGTACCTTTCTGTCATTTTATCTCCAAATCCTGCCAAACAAACATTGGTCACCGACATTAAATTGAATGCAGCTAAAACGCTCTCTCCCTTCCTGGTAACAATAACTGACAGGGCAGGGGTACCGGTGATGACGAGAACCACCAATCAAATGAGACTGTCCCTTGATGTTTCTGGGTTACTGCCGGGTATATACTATGTAACCGTTTCTATGGGTAAGGTTTATAAAACGACAAGTAGCTTTATAAAAGATTAAGGATTCAAAGTCATATAATGCCAACAGCCCCGGTTAATACCGGGGCTGTTTTTGTTCATATTTTGCCTGGCCAGAGACTATAAATTCCGCTTTTTTCGCTGTATCTTCATGGCTAATTACCAACCGAAGTATGAGTAAACTTTACAATCACTGCTTATTTTCAGGAAATAGAAGAATAAAGAAGGCCTTAGCTGCTTTCATGATTTTCTGTATTTCTGCATTTCCATCTTTTGCACAATGCCCGCCTAATATTGATTTTGAGATGGGGGATTTTACTGGTTGGCAGTGCTATGAAGCAAGTTTTGTTCCTCCAGGTGTTCTTGCTGGATTAACCCTGACAGGTCCAGTGCCTGGACGGCATGATATGATCTCGGCAGCAAGTCTACCACTGCTTGACCAATATGGCTTTTTCCCAAGACTTTGCCCCAATGGAAGCGGACACTCTATCAGAATTGGTCTTCAAACAACTGGTACGAATGCTGATATTGTTACGTATACTTTCACAATTCCTCCCGGCCAAAACGAGTTTAGCTTAATTTATAATTATGCCATCGTTATTAATAATTCAGGCGGGCATGCTGCCAGTATCCAGCCAAGGTTGACGGTGAGTGTTAAAAACCTGACTGATAATACAACGGATCCTTGCAGTTCCTTTGACATAGCTTATTCCAATGCTAATCCGTTGCCTGGTTTTCAGAACAGCACCGTTAATCCAAACATTAAATTTAAACCATGGGCTGCCAATTCAATAAATCTTGATGGTAATGCTGGTAAAACAATTGAAATATCTTTTACTGCTACCGGGTGCGGCGCAGCTGGAGGAACTCATTTTGGGTATGCTTATATAGATATTAACGCAGAATGTACCAGTTCATTTATTGGGGCTACTTTCTGTCCTGATGATGCATTTATTAATGTTACAGGGCCATTTGGCTACCAAACATACAAATGGTGGGATGCTGCTAACCCTGCTGTTATTCTTGGCCTTACACAAACAATAAATTTTACGCCGCCGCCGGCTCCGGGTACCGTATTAAAAGTGGCGGTTACGCCGTATGCCGGATATGGCTGCCCCGATACATTAACGGCAATATTGCAGGACACCCTTACCATACAGCCACAGGCCGGGCCCGACCAGCTATCCTGTAACAATGCCCCGGTGCAACTTGGGGTAATTCCCAAGGTGGGCTATATTTATTCTTGGAGCCCGCTTACAGGGTTAAGCAATCCCAACATATCAAACCCAATTGCTACGCCATCGGTAACTACACAATACATACTTACTGTTACTCATGAAGGAGGAGGATGTATATCGAAAGATACGGTGACAGTATTTGCCGCAGTGCTGGATAACAGCATTCAACTAATCGGACTTAATACATTTTGCCAGGGCGATCCGCAGGCAGCGATCTTGCAGGTTCTGCCTGCCGACAGTATACAATGGTATCGTAATGGCATTGCAATTCCAGGTGCTACGCAAACACAATACAGTCCTATACAAAGCGGCACCTATCATGCAATTGTATTTAGTTTTGTAGGTTGCCAAAGAACCACGGCTGATATTGTTATAACGATTAATGATTCACCTACAGCAGGCTTTATTTCAGACAATCCGACGCAACAATGCTTCAAAGACAACCAGTTTAAATTTACCAATACCAGTACGGTTGCATCAGGCACACTTCAGTATGATTGGGATTTTGGGGATGCTGCTACAGCTACTACTGCAAATCCAACCCATAGTTATACATTGCCGGGTACCTACCAGGTAAGAATGATCGCAACTACAGGCAATGGTTGTAAAGACACCAGCTTTCTAACCGTTCAGGTTTACGATATGCCCGTTGCAGGGTTTACTATAAATACAGCTAATCAGTGTTTTAAAAATAACCAATTCGTATTTACCAACACAAGCACCCTTGCCGTTGGTACCATGCAATATGCCTGGGATTTTGGCGATGCCACTACAGCAACAACAAGGGATGTAACACATAGTTATGTCCTGCCGGGAACTTATACGGTAAAACTTACCGTTACTTCTGATCATAACTGCATTAACGTAAAAACATTTGACGTAACAGCCTTCCCTACACCGATCGCCAGTTTTGTATTAAACAGCCCGGTGCAGCAGTGTTACAAAGACAACCAGTTTGTATTTAAAAACACCAGTATCGTATTTGCAGGCAACCTGCTGTATAACTGGGATATGGGAAATGGAAACACGTTCACGTCAACAGATGTTACATACTCATATCCTGTTCCGGGCAATTATAAAGTTAAACTGGTGATCACCGCTGTGAATGGCGGATGTAAGGACAGCACCACATTTGATGTAACGGTTAATCCAACACCCATTGCCGGTTATACCATGAACCAGGGAAGCCAGTGCCTTAACAATAACCAGTTCATATTTACCAATACCACTACGGTCTATTCCGGTGGATTGGTTTATTTCTGGGACCTTGGTGATGGCACCATCGTAAGCACAACTAATGTTACACATACTTATGCCAACCCGGGAACCTACCAGGTGAAGTTATTGGTATTTGCAACTAATGGTGGATGTATGGACAGCATCACAAAACCTGTCACGGTGTTTTATTACCCGGTTGCAGACTTTTTAATTCAACCTTTAACCTGTACCAATCTGCCCATTTATGTGGTGAACAAAACGATTAATACAAATGCCACCACGCTTGATTATTTCTGGGAGTTTGGTAATGGACAAACATCTACGCTGCGTACACCGATATACAGTTACCCGGCGCCAGGTACTTACAAGATCAGGCTCACAACGAATATCACCGGATGTCCAACACCGGTATCGATGAGAGAAATGGATATAAAGATCGAGGCAGCTGTTCCGGGTATCACATACCCCGATTTCAATGCCCGGTATAATTTCCCGGAAGTATTGACTGCACGAAATGTTGGTAACAGCGTGATTTGGAATCCGCCTGTAAGCCTCGATAACCGGTTCAGCTATAAGCCAACATTCAAAGGCCTCAATTCACAGTTATATACCATCGAATTAAAAAATGCGTCCAATGGTTGTATCACGGTAGATACGCAATTGGTTAAAACAGTTAAGAAGATCGAGATCTATGTGCCTACGGTATTCACGCCAGGTAATGATGGTATAAATGATCTGTTGCGGCCATTGTTATTTGGTTTTGATCACGTGAATTATTTCAGGGTATACAACCGCTGGGGCAAATTGCTCTTCCAGATGAACAGTGACCGTCCGGGATGGGATGGAAAGATCAATGGCCAGGTTTCTACCGAAACACAAACAGTGGTTTGGATGATAGAGGCTGTAGACGTGGATGGTGTGCTGCACAAAAAACAAGGTACCACAATATTGATGCGATAAACCTATAAGGTCTGCCAGGCAGCATTGCAGCGAAGCAGACCTTATAGTGTTTAAATCAGCTTTTAATTATTTGAAAAGACCTGCTGTAAAGCGGGTCTTTTAGTTTTTATGAATCAAAACTGAACCTGTAAAGACTGCTTCGCTGCGGTCCAACGCCGCAGACCTTATAGGTTATGGATAAGCCACCGGCTCCAGTTTCAGTACCTGGTGCAAATGATGCAACAGGTGTTTGTTATAATCTGCCGCCAGCCATTTGATAGTATGTATATCACCGGTCAGTACTTCTTTTTCTTCCATACCCGCCGGCATGTTTTTAAGCAATACAACAATATGTTTATTGAGCAGCGCCCACAGGCTGACCAGGTCATTTGAATTATAGGTTTGATAATTGGCTGCTATTACCCAGGCATCCTGCTGGTAAACTATATGCGGCTTGTCTTCATACTGCGCCAGCACAAAACGGCGTATATTGTTTTGCGCCGAGTCGATCAAATGTCCGATATATTCCTTGCCGCTCCATTTTGAAGGAGATGGTTTAGCGGAGAATTCCTGGTCACTTAGTTGCTGCAGTTGCGGAGTATAATCATCAATGATCTTCTCCAGTTCTTTAATGATACTTTGCATGATTAAATTTACAATAATGTATTAAAACCTGTACTAAAACCTATAAGGTCTGCGGCGCTGCCATGTCGCCCGGCAGACCTTATAGGTTTTATGTAAAAAGCAGACAGTCGTACTCCCATTAATAATAATTATACCTGCCTTAGGATTTCATTGTTTACTTTAAACTTACTAAAACCGGTTTTATGAAAAAGATATCCATTCTTGTCGGTGCTGTTCTTTGTACTGTAGTTGGTTTTTCTCAATACAAAAACGATAATGTGCTTTACAAAACAGTTTATACCCAGGATCTCTGTAATGAATTCAGCAGCCATCCGGGATACCTGTTGCTTGATGTACGTACGCCGGGAGAGTATGCAGACACGTCTTCGAGGGGGTTGAACCTAGGCCGGTTTAAAAATGCCGTTAATATAGAAGTAAGTGAACTCGGAAAGCGTATAGCAGAGATAAGTGCTTATAAGGATCAACCCGTTTTTGTGTACTGTTCGCACAGCCAGCGCAGCCGGCGGGCAAGTAAGATGCTTGCCGACAGTGGATTTAAACAGGTATTCAACATCAATGGCGGTATGACAGGTGTTCGCCAGTTGCCGGTTGAAGGAAACAGGTGTGTATATGACCGGTTGGAATCGGGCAATACCTATAACATAATTTCGGCAGAAGATATTTGTGCTGAATTAGCAAGGAGTGCTAAAAATATTTTCCTGCTAGATGTGCGAAGTGATTCAGCCTTTAATCACATCAGCACCGATGCAAAGGTTAATGCGTATGGTTATTTTAAGAATTCGGTAAATATTCCACTCGCCGACCTTGAAAAGAACCTGGCAAGGATCCCTTCGGGAAAAGAAATAATTATAACCGACCTTTTTGGAGGCGATGCAGCAAAGGCTGCAACATTATTGCGGCAGAAAAAATATACGAATGTTTCGGTATTGCCGGAAGGGATTGACCGCTTACTGTATACAGATAGCCGAACCCTGCCTTGCCTGCCTTCTGCATACGTTTCAAACCTGCCCTTTAAAATAATTAATGCGATTGAATTAAAACGGTTCGTAGAAACCAATAAGGATTATCTTTTCCTGGATGCAAGAACAACAGAAGAATTTACCAACAAGCATAAAAATTCCTGGCAAAACATCGGCCATCTTGTTAATGCGGTGAACATCCCAGCTGCCGAGTTGGAAGCACAATGGAATAAAATTGAGGGCTATAAGATAAAACCGGTAATTGTGTATTTTTTTGGAAGCGGGACCCCCGCTTATGAAGCGGCAAATACACTGGTTAAAAAAGGATTTACAAACGTGATGGTCTTACAGGGAGGTATTTTTAATGTGGGATGGACGGCAGCAAATATTAAGGGATACTCTTCGCTTGCCGCTTTACGAACAGATATTCCGCCAGAGAATTAATAGTGGTAATAAAAAAGCATCCGCCGGCTGGCGGATGCATACGTTTCACAGAGAAAGAAATTTATTTCAAAGAATAATTGCCTTTTTATTGCAGCCTTCTCAGCATCGAAGCACTGGTGCGTTGTCTTTTTTGTAAGTACCACATATCAAGCGCTCCAAATGTGCGCTGGTTGCTGCCGGCCTTCATGTCAACGGTGTTCGTTTCTTTTGATTCATTTGATAAATCTTTCTGCTCTTTTTTGTTCGGGGTGATATCGGCACCCATTGTTTCTGTCTTCATATATCTATGTTTAATTCATTACTCAATAAGTTCCTCTTAAGTCAGGCGTAATTTTGTCTGGCAGCGGATTGTAAGGGCAAACAGGAGGTTTAAATAACCAGTATCTATCGCGGTAGTTCTGAATTGCGCCGCAAATATACAACATAATAAGTTCATGGCAATGGCTGAATGTAGTTTAACGGTTAAAAAAAATGTTAAACGATCATTGGCGTCAATGGCTGGCTGCAACGGCTTTTAATTAAATTTTCATGTGCATGTACGATGATTGATCTTTTATTTTACTTTTAATACAGCTTAAATATAAAATTATGAGACCGACCCGCTTTTTACTTTTTGTTTTTTGCCTGGCAGGATCGCATAACCTGTATGCACAGGTCAATCCGCCATCAGCAAATGTTGTTTTAAAAAAAGCTGTAGCAGAAGCAGGTGAGCAGAATAAAAAGGTATTGCTCATCTTTCATGCCTCCTGGTGTGGCTGGTGCCATAAAATGGACACTTCGTTAAATGATATTTCAGTAAAAAAGTTCTTTGATGACAATTTTGTGATCACACATATTACGGTGCTGGAAAATAAGGGGAAAGAAAACCTGGAAAATCCGGGTGGAAAAGAAATGATGGAGAAATTCAATGGGAAGGACCAGGGCATACCTTACTGGGTTATACTGGATAAAAATAGTAACCTGCTTTTTGATTCGCAGGTAAGAACAACCCAGCCCGATGGAACAGTTAAGGGTTCAAATGTTGGCTGCCCGGCAAGTCAGAAAGAAGTGGACCATTTTATAGCCGTTCTTAAAAAGACGACCCAGTTAACGGATTCTCAACTTGACATTATTGCGAAACGATTCCGGCTGAATCAAAACTGATCGATACATGAAAACAATTGGATTAATTGGCGGGATCACCTGGTATTCTACTCTCGACTATTACCGGTTGCTGAATGAACTCGTCAACAAAAAATTAGGAGGAGTGCATTCGGCAAAGATCATTTTAAGCTCTGTTGATTTTGCAGAAATAAAATTGCTTACCGAAAAACTGGATTGGGATGGCCTTGCTGAAATAATGAAGACATCTGCAAAAAGCATTGAAGCCGCCGGGGGCGATTGTATCCTGATCTGCGCAAATACCATGCATAAAATAGCTGATGAGATACAATCAGCCGTATCAATACCCATTATTCATATTGCCGATGCAGTTGCCGAAGCAATAAAAATAAAGCAATTGAAAAAAGTTGCGCTGCTTGGAACAAAGTATACCATGCAGCTCGACTTTTATAAAAACAAACTGGCCACATACGGTATTGATGTTATCATTCCCAATGAAACAGCTGTTGAATTCATCAACGATTCGATCTACAATGAATTCGGCAAAGGAATTTTTCTTCCTGAAAGAAAACAACAATTCCTCCACATCATTGATTCATTAATAAAACAGGGTGCAGAAGGCGTGATCCTTGGCTGTACCGAAATTCCCATTCTCATCAAACAGGAAGATTGCCCGGTACCTGTTTTTGACACTGCATTTATTCATGCCGATGCGGCGGTGAAATTTGCTTTGACCTGAGCAAACCTGCATCTTTGATTTCTTATTGTATATTTAAAGATGCAAAAATCAACCGAGCCTAAGCTGAAGCGTGAGATAGGGCCCATAAGCCTTGCACTCAATGCCATGAACCTTACCATTGGCTCCGGTATTTTTGTATTACCGGCCATCGTTGCCGGCAATCTTGGCCCGGCCGGGTTTATTGCTTACTTCGCTTGCGGACTGTTGCTTGCACTTATCATGCTTTGTTATGCCGAAACAGGAAGTAAGGTAACCACTACGGGGGGCTCTTATGCGTATGTAGAGAAAGCTTTTGGGCCATTGGCAGGTTTTTATGTCAATTCACTTTTCTGGATCGGGTTCTCTTCGCTGGCTGATGCTGCCGTGATCAATGCCATGACGGATATGCTTGCGATATGGATCCCTGCATTTTCTGTTACTTATATTAGGGTGATCTTTTTTATTCTCCTGTTTGGGGCATTGGCACTTATCAATATCAGGGGAGTTAAACAGGGTGCACAGTTTGCTGCAACGGCAACCATACTAAAATTAGTTCCCTTGCTGTTACTTGTGCTGGTTGGGCTCTTCTATATTTCCCCGGGAAACCTTGCGGTAAAAACCTGGCCCGGGATCGGAAACATCGGCGGAACATCACTTGTTCTGTTCTTTGCTTTTATGGGTACAGAAACAGCCCTCAATATCAGCGGTGAAATAAAAAATCCACAGAAGAACATTCCGAAAGGAATATTTATGGGCATTGTAGGCATATTGATCACTTACCTGTTGATACAATTTGTTGCACAAGGAGTATTGGGAAACCAGTTGCTGGAACATAAAGATGCGCCATTGGCTGCTTTGGGAACAAGACTGATCGGTCCTGTTGGCGGAACCATCATCCTTGTAACAAGCATTGTTTCCATGCTTGGACTTTTAAGCGGAGATATACTTTCTTCCTCAAGACTGCTGTTTGCTGCATCGGAAGATAAATTGCTTCCGGCTTTCCTCAGCCGGGTACACCCGAAATTTGCAACGCCCTATTGGGGAATTATTGCATACGCTGCTGCCGGGTTGATCTTTGCTTCCCTGAGCGATTTTAAACAACTGGCAGAATTAGCCGCCTCATCTGTTTTATTCATTTACCTGGCTGTTGTATTAGCCACCATCCGCCTGCGGTATAAAAAAGGACTTAATGAAAACGGAGGGTTTAAGATGCCCGGAGGATTACTCATCCCCATACTTGGTATAGTTGCAATCTGCTGGTTTTTATCACACATCACGCTGGCAGAAGTGAAAGCCCTAGCCATTTTCTTTGCTGCACTGACAATATTTTATTTCATCAATAAAGCAGTAAGAGAGAAACGATCAACTGCGTCAGACGTTTAGATTTCCGGGAACAAATATTATTGTAACTTAACCGGACATTATTCATTTGTTATGAAAAAAATACTGTTGCTGATAAGTACGACTGTTTACTTTGTAACAGTCATTGCACAGACTTCCACCGAATACAATAACCAGGGATTGATAAAGTTTAAAGCAAAGGATTATTCCGGTGCCTTAATTGATTTCAATAAAGCCGTTGAGCTTGATGCAAAGAACGAAAAGGCTTTACATAACCGGGGACTGGTAAAGTATGCGATGAAAGATTACGACGGTGCTATAAAGGATCACAGCAAAGCCATTGAACTGAACCCAAATTATTCGAATGCCTATAACGACCGCGGCCTTGTTTACTACCGGCTTAATAAAGCAACAGAAGCACTGCAGGATTATTCAAAAGCCATTGCAGCTGACCCGGCTTACTTTGCGGCGTATAAGAACCGTGCAATAATACAGTATGCGGCTAAGAATTATGATGCTGCCATCAAGGACTATGAAAAGTGCATAGAACTGCAACCCGCAAGTGCCGATGGCTACATGGGCCGTGGTAATATCAAAAATATTTTGAAGGATTATTCTGCAGCCATCAAAGATTTTGGCAAGTCAATTGAACTGGACCCGTCTTTGGCAGTTGCTTATCTCAACAGGGGCAATGCAAAATTTTTGCTGAATGATACAGAAGGGGCACTGGTTGATTTTAAGAAGGTAACCGTATTGCAACCAGACAATGCCAATGTGTATTTTAACCTGGGGGTTATTTATGGCGGACAAAAGAAAAACAGCGATGCCATCGCCGCTTTTAGAAGATACAATGCCCTGTTGCCCAATGAATGGTCCGGTTATAAAGGTATCGCCGATGTGTATTACCTGCAACTTAATAAATACGATAGCAGTGAATATTACTATAACAAGGCCTGGCAGATAAACAAACAGGAGAAGGATATCCTGGAGCGCTATGGCTACAGCCTGCTGAACCAGAAAAAATTCACTGAAGCAATTGCCATGTTCAGGAACCAAATTGCATTTCTGCCCAATGATTACTGGGGCTATTATAATTTGGGCGCAGCATACAGTATGAACAAACAACCAAACGAATCAATTGCAAGCCTGAACATCGCCTTAGACAAACGGATGGTGGAACTGGATCACTGGCAAAGCGACAAGAACCTGACCAATGTGCGCATGCTGGAAGACTTTAAGATCATGGTAAAAAAATATTTCACAAAAGAAACACTGGCTAAGTACCCGATGCTGTTTGGCGGGTTTTAGTTTTCAACAAATACAATCGAACGTTTTTGAAAAAGTATAAGGCTACTGTTTTACTCGTATTGATTACGTGCCTTGTTTCATGCAATAGCAACAATAGCAATGTTGTTGATCCAGGTTCCGACAGCATCATTTGTTGCGGGGGAAATATGCCGCAGCGGCCAGCCACTTCAATTGATTCCATAAACATTACCCCGGGTGAGGTTTCTCATACGGGCATGGTATTTATTAATGGCGGTGAATACCTGATGGGCGCTGCCGATGAGGAAGGCCGGCCTGATGAATATCCGCAACACAAAGTAAACCTGGATGGGTTCTGGATGGATGAAACGGAAGTGACCAATGCACAGTTCAGCAGGTTTGTGCATGCTACGGGCTATTCCACTACAGCAGAAAAGACTCCTGACTGGGAGGAGATGAAAAAACAATTACCTCCCGGTACGGCAAAGCCTGCTGATAGTTTGCTGGTGGCCGCATCGTTGGTTTTTTCTGCACCCGAAAAAAATGTTTCATTGACCGATGCATCGCAATGGTGGGTTTGGAAAAAAGGCGCCGATTGGAAACATCCGCAGGGACCCGGAAGCAATATTGCCGGGAAAGATAATTATCCCGTTGTGCATATTTCCTGGTATGATGCGATGGCTTATTGCAAGTGGTCGGGCAAACGATTGCCTACCGAAGCAGAATGGGAATTTGCTGCAAGGGGCGGAAAACAAAATGAAAAATATCCCTGGGGAAATGAAGATATCGAATCCGGTAAGCCAAAGGCAAATACCTGGCAGGGAAATTTCCCCAACCAGAATTTAAAGAAAGATCATTTTGAAAGACTGGCCCCTGTAAGGTCATTTGCTGCAAATGGGTATGGCTTGTATGATATGGCCGGCAATTTGTGGGAATGGTGCAGCGATTGGTATGATGCTGCGTATTATCAAGTAGTGAAAACACTACTCAGTACAAACCCAACCGGGCCAATGCAAAGTAATGATCCGGAGGAGCCCGGCGTTCCAAAAAAAGTAGTAAGAGGTGGTTCGTTCTTATGCAACGCTTCTTATTGCAAAGGATACCGGGTAAGTTCCCGGATGAAAACCTCACTGGATACAGGATTAGAGCATACCGGTTTTCGCTGTGTGAGCAGCAGATAAATAATTAACTCGGAAAACGAAACCACTTTCCATTTACATCAATGAGCACATCTGCAGCGCTGGGCCATACGGGAGTAATGGTATTCTTTTCTTCCCAGTCCTTTAATGCAGCAAGCAACTCTTTTAATTTAGCAGGCTCACTTTTAGAAAGGTCATGCATTTCTTCCCGGTCTTCCGCTAAATTAAAGAGATAGGTAATTCTATTTTTTTCATTCACATATAATTTCCAGTCGCCTTTACGAAATGCTTTTGAATAACCATTTCGCCAGAAAAATGTTTCATGCGGCAAAACAGAATCAATTTTAAGATAGGGGAGCAGGTCAACGCCGTCATAGATCCTGTCAGCAGGTAATGTCGTATTGCTGGCTGCGGCAATAGTACTGAAAATGTCAAGCGATGAAACAGCATGGTTATATACCTGTCCTTTTACAGCAGCCGGGTATTGTATAAAAAAAGGAACAGCAAGCCCGCCATCAAAATGCGTACACTTACCCCCACGCAGCGGGGCATTATCGGTTGCCCTTGTATATGTGGCGCCGCCATTATCACTGATGAAAAAGATAAGGCTGTTATCAGTCAATCTTTCCTGCTCCAGTTTGTGCATAACTTTGCCTACGGCATCATCCAGTGCTTCGATCATGCCATAATAAACACGTTTTACTGAATCGGTCAGGCCCTCTATACGGTCGAAATATCTTTTCGGCACCTGGAAAGGATCATGCGGTGCGTTGAATGAAAGCGTTAAGAAAAACGGTTTTGCTTTGTTGCGTTCAATAAAATCAATTCCTTTATCCGCTAAAGAAAATGTAAGATAGCCGGTATCTTTTACTATGGTTCTCCCTTCTTTAATGGCAGTAGATCCATGCCGCGGTGCCCAGGCCGGTATCTCGGAAAATGCCCAGGGCAGATGCATGTTGATGTATTGGTTGTTATCAACCGGGTCATCTACATAACGGCTGAGGGCGCCATCAAAATAATAACTGTAATCAAATCCATGCTGATCAGGAAATACGGTTGGTGAAGAACTCAGGTTCCATTTACCGATATAGCCGGTTGCATACCCTTTTTGCTTAAGCATATCGGCGATGGTTATTTCACTGGTTGGAATATCGGTTGCATAACCGGAACGGTTCAATAAAAAATCCGGTTTCAATGTTTCAATTCCTTCTGGTTTCTTTTTACCGGATAAGAAATGATGGGTGATGGTTCGTTTTACTGTTGGGGCAAACTTATCATACAGCATGAACTCGGCACCAAAGCGCTGCTGGTAGCGGCCGGTGATGATGCCCATGCGTGAGGGCGCACAGATCGGTGAGGTTACATAGGCCTGCGTAAAACGGGCGCCCTTGTTTCCCAATGCATCTATGTTCGGTGTTTTTATATTCTTATTTCCGTAAGAAGCCAGGTCGCTGTAACCCAGGTCATCTACAATAATGAGGATGATGTTGGGAGAGATTTTATTTTGTGCGGATACATTCGTACAGCAGGCAAATAAAAACAGAATAGGCAGCAACAGGTATTTTGGCATAAGCTATCCGTAAATATAAAAAAACCTCCTCAAAATTGAGAAGGTTTGCCTGGTGCCCAGAACAGGAATCGAACCTGCACATCCTTGCGAACGGCAGATTTTGAGTCTGCTGCGTCTACCAATTCCGCCATCTGGGCGTCACTATCGTTACACGTTAAACCGTTAAGTAGTTAATACGTATAAACAGATTAACCAAGTAACGGATTAACCGTTAATTGGGCTGCAATATTACATTATCCGCCTGTTCTGTCCAAAATACGCTGCAGGTATTTTTTCTTATAATAATATTCCTTCAGCCTCAACAGGTCGGCTGTGCTGGTGGTTTCATCGTTGTAGTTTTCTATGAGGGGGGCTATTGTGCTGTAAAGTTCTGCTTCCATGGCAGCGATCTGTGCAGGAGAGTCATCTGATAATTCCTCATTCAACTCCATCATCGCCATTAAAAAATCCGGGGGTAGTTGGTATTTCTCTTCTTCCAGCAGCAGGTTTTTTAACTGCAGAACATATTTGATGGTTTCTTCCCTGTTCTTAAAAACCTTAAGCGCCTTGTTCAGTTGAGAAGAGATCTCCAGTGCTTCATCCTGTTCATGCTCCGTTGACTGGGTAAAAAAATCGGGGTGATATTTTTTCTGCAGTTCAAAATACTTTTGGGCAAGCTTTCCCTGGTCAATTTCCAGGGAAACGGGCAAGCCAAACAGTTCAAAGTAGTTCATGCTGCAAATGTACAACATCAGCTTTTATTGTAAGTGTAACGGTGTTTTGAACCACATAGGCACATAGGTCACAATAGAAGTGAACATAGAACTATGTATGTATTACTATGTTTCTATGTGTCTATGTGGTTCAATGTAGCAGAAGAAGCCTGTATATAAAATCTAAAATGTAAATTGCCATCTAAATGAACGATTGATGCTAAAGATTGGCCTAATACGGGAAGGAAAGATACCCCAGGATAACCGGGTGGCACTCACACCGGCACATTGCAAATGGCTGCAAAAGAATTTCGATGATATCCAGGTGCTGGTTCAACATTCGCCCAACCGCTGCTATACGGATGTGGAATACGAAAGGGCAGGCGTGGAAGTAAAAGAAGATATGAGTGAATGCAACCTGTTGCTCGGTATCAAGGAAGTGCCTATCGATATGCTGCTTGAAGGAAAGACTTATATGTTCTTTTCGCACACAAAAAAGTTGCAGTCAAATAATCAACAGTTATTTAAAGCCATACTGGATAAAAAAATAACCCTGGTAGATTACGAATGCCTGGAACATGATGACGGCACAAGAATAATCGGCTTTGGTTTTTTTGCCGGCATTGTGGGGGCACACAATGGCATGATGGCCTACGGCAACCGTACCGGTGCTTTTAAACTGGCGAGAGTTGGCTCGGTGAACAGTTTTCAAAAACTCGTTCATACTTATTTTGGTTTAAAACTTCCCAATATAAAAATTGCTGTCACCGGTACGGGCCGTGTGGCGCACGGTGTGCTCGAGATCATGAACCTGATGGGTATTCACGAAGTGGAGCCGGATGAATATTTTGAAAGCGAATTTGCTTATCCCGTTTATGTGCATTTAAAAGGAGCCGACCTGTATGTACATAAAGAGACCGGGAAGTATGTGCGGAATGACTTTCATGCAAACCCACAGAACTACAACTGCCGATTTGCTGATTATCTTTCGCAGACAGACATACTGATGAATGGGATTTACTGGGAGAAAAATATACCCCGCCTGTTTGAGATGGAAGACCTGCGCAGGGAAAATTTCCGTATAAAGACCATTGCCGATATTACCGATGACCGGAATGGCTCGGTGCCATGCAACCTGGGCGATTCAACAATTGACAAACCCGTGTATGGGGTTGATAAGAAAAGTTTTGAAATAACCGCTCCTTACTTGCCTGGATCTGTGGATGTGATGGCCGTTGGTAATCTTCCTAACGAGTTGCCCAGAGATGCCAGTCGTTATTTTGGAGAGCAGATGATAAAATTTATACTGGATGATATCCGGCTTGGGGGAAGTAAAGTGATTGACAAAGCCACGATGGTAAAGGCTGGTAAGTTGAATGAACCTTTCTTGTACATGAAGGATTATGCAGGCCAGTGACCTGGATTTATAAGCCACGAATACTTCGACAAGCTCAGTACGCTAATTGCACGAATGTTATCTTAGCAAACTTTGCGTTAAACGCTGCGTGCTTTTCGGTTTGAGCAAAAATTACAGGTGCAGATAATAATCCTGCAACTCTGAAACAAATTCAGAAGTGTATTTACCCACCTTGTCTTTAATAATGACCTCAGCGTTTACGGGTTGTGCTTTTTCGGTGCTCAAAAATAATATCCCCCGGAAGTAGTCATGCTTTTCGGTTTGCTTTACCAGTATCTTTTGTGTAAGCTGCAATCCTTGTTTGTGTGCTTCTTCAATAAAATAATTTACCCGGTGATGGGGCAGCAGCACGGCAAATGTTCCGCCTGCAGCAAGATGATCCGTCACAACCTGCAGCAGTCCGGTTAAGCTGAGCGACAAATCATGCTTTGCATTGTTCTTATTCTGATCCGGTGATCTCAGGTCGTCTTCAAAAAAAGGGGGGTTGGAAATAATGAGACCGTATTTTTTTTCATGTTTGAATGAAAGGATGTCTGAATTGAAAATATTAAGCCGGTCTTTCCAGGGCGATGCTGAAAAATTTTCTCCGGCCTGTTTTGCTGCTTCCCCGTTAATTTCAACTGCATCAATAATTATATCGGGTTTTTTCTGTGCGACCATCAGCGATAATAAGCCTGTTCCGGTTCCAATGTCCAGGCAGTTTGAAGTTTGTCCTACGGCTACGCTCAGGATGAGTTTATAGTTTGCAGTTACTGCTCCAAACAAACAGGCATCGGTGCAAACCTTCATGGAGCACTTATCCTGGTGGATCGTAAATTGTTTGAATTGAAAAAATGAGTTTGACATTTAGGATGCAAGATACAGGATACAGGGTACTAGATGCCGGATACTGGATGCAAGATGCGAGGAGAAAACTTTATGACTAAGGATGTTTTAATATTTTAATAGAATCAATAGTTAGCATGCTTATCCCTTGCAGCTATTCCCCTTGAGTTTTTCTATCACCATTCCGCTCTTGCTGACGGACTTATACTTAACTCAGTAAAATCTTTCTCCAGGAATTTATAGTATCCTGTTATAGCGATCATGGCTGCATTATCGGTGCAATATTCAAATGCCGGGATGAAGGTCTTCCAGCCTTCCTTTTCCCCCATCACGGTAAAACCTTTTCTCAACCCGCTGTTTGCACTTACACCACCCGCCAGGCAAATATCTTTTATGCCGGTTTCAGCAGCCGCTTTTTTTAGTTTGTTCAGTAAGATACTAACAATACGTTCCTGTACCGACGCACAGATATCATTCAGATTCTCATCAATGAATTTTTTTCTTGTTTCTTCATCGGCTAAAAATTCTTCTTTAAACAAATTACTTGTGCCGGCGTTTTTTAAGAAATATAAAATAGATGTTTTTAACCCGGAGAAACTGAAATTGAGTCCGGGTATTTGCGGCTCGGGAAATTTAAAACGTTTTGCATTTCCCAACGCTGCATATTTATCGATCAATGGCCCGCCCGGGTAGGGTAGTCCCAGCATTTTTGCCGTCTTGTCAAAAGCTTCTCCCGCCGCATCATCAATGGTTTCGCCAATAACTTTTAATTGCGTGGGCGAATCGCAACGAACGATCTGTGTATGTCCGCCGCTTACCGTTAAACATAAAAAAGGAAAGGAAGGTCTTTCATCTGCGATCAAATTCGCCAATACATGCGCCTGCATGTGGTGCACCGCAATGAGTGGCTTGTTCAATGCCAGTGAAAGTGATTTTGCAAACTGTGTACCTACCAGTAAAGATCCAATTAAGCCCGGCGCTTGTGTAAAAGCGATCGCATCAATGTTCTGTAGTTCGCAGTTGGCAGTTTGCAATGCGGCATCTACTACAGGCACAATATTCTGCATGTGGGCACGACTGGCGAGTTCCGGTACCACGCCGCCAAATTGTTCGTGTACGGTTTGATTGGCGATCTTGTTAGACAGGATCTTTCCATCAACACATACCGAAGCGGATGTTTCATCGCAGGAAGATTCTATGGCGAGGATGGTTATACCCATGAGGGCCTCAAAGATACCGCAAACTGGTAATGTCTGCAATATCTCCGGCCATGCAGACTGAAAAAGCTCCATTTGCAAGTGTATATTTTATGGAAACTGTTCTGCCATCAATGAGTGTAACTCCCGCAGGCAGGGAATGTATCTCGAGTTTAGCACCATTCGTTAAAACGATCATCATTTTACAGCCATCAAGCTTGCCTGTAAAATCCCTTACAATGCCTGTTACTTCAGATTCTTTGTCACGGCAATTCTTTTTGCATGAATAAAGAGAGGCAACAACAATCAGAAGTAGTATTATTCTTTTCATAATGGATGCTTTATGTATCAGACAAGGTGAAAATTAAATGCGCTGCCCGGGCTGTTGATATTATTTACTTCTTATCGCCGCCACGGGATCCATGCGGGCAGCTTTTGAAGCAGGGATGATACCTGCCAGCACGCCTGCAACCACACAAATGATGATGGTGGTGATGAGCATGGGTATGGAAATATAGACCGGGAATTTTAAAGGTCCCGAGAGGATAAGTGTGAGAATATACACGAAGAATAAACCGATGGCACCACCCATGATGCAGAGGAGGGCCGCTTCCATCAAAAATTCAAAAAGAATGGAACTTCTTTTGGCACCGATGGCTTTCTTCAGCCCGATAACACTTGTTCTTTCCCGAACGGTAACAAACATAATATTGGTAATACCAAATATGCCCACCACCAGGCTGATGCCCCCGATAATGGCGCCTACAATATTAACCGTAGAGAAAAAACCGGTGATGGCCTTGCTGAACGCTTCCACACTGTTCAATGAAAAATCATCTTCCTGGGTGGGGCTGAGTCTTCTTATCTGCCGCATGATGCCTTTCAGTTCGTCACTTAATGCATCCGTTGTAACACCTTCTTTGCCCTTTGCAATAAGAATAGGGTTAGAGAATTTCTCATCAAATATCTGTTTACAGAATTTATAGGGCAGCATGATGCAATTGTCATAATTCCAACCGATGAAATTGGTACCCTCTTTTTTAATAACACCAATGATGGTTACTTTTTTACCCTTCACATCAATTTGTTTACCCAATGCCCTTTCGGTTGTTCCAAACAACGTTTCGGCATTGGTAAAACCGATGACACAGACATTAGTACCCGTTGTGAATTCGCTGGATGAGAAAAAACGCCCCTTGTCAAAACTCAATGGCTGTATGATCATTTGTGCTTCCACAACCCCGTATACACTTACGTTTTGCAACAGGTCATCTTTGTGCGAAATATTGGTACCTGTCTGCATCAGGAACGAAACATCTTCGAGCAGAACAGCTCGCTGCCTTATCATTTCAGCTTCTTCAAATTTGGGTGTTGGCCTGGCCCGGTACTTCCAGAAAGGCTTATCCGGCCCGCCGCTGTAATCCCACTTATCGATGTAGATGGTATTGCTGCCAAGGCTCTTCACTTCATTCTGTATGTTTCTTTCCAGGCTGTTAACCGTAGCCAGTACGCCAATGATGCAGAAGATGCCAAAAGCAACACCCGTAAGACTGAGGGCCGTACGCAGTTTATTAACCCTCAGTTCCTGGAAAGTTAAGCGAAGTGAATTGCGGATGATATTAAGCGATTTACGCATCTACCCAAAATTACGGCATGTAGGCTGATTTATGCTGTAAAATGTATGAATGGTGATGACCCTGTCCCCTAAAGGGGAACCTTGGTCATGGTTGTATATTGGACTAATAAGAGCATTAACCTCAATGACGCAGAATTTATTTTTCAAACCTTACCTTTGCGCTCTTTAAAATAATAACAAAACACAATAAGTCCCCCTTTAGGGGATAGGGGCATGAAATACATCAACGAAATAAACAAACGTAAAACCTTTGCCATCATCTCTCACCCGGATGCCGGTAAAACAACCCTCACGGAGAAATTCCTTCTTTTTGGCGGAGCCATACAAACGGCCGGGGCTGTTAAAAGCAATAAGATAAAGAAACACGCCACCAGTGATTTTATGGAGATAGAACGCCAGCGTGGTATCAGCGTGGCAACCAGTGTGATGACGTTTGAATATAAGGACCATCTTATTAACCTGCTGGATACACCCGGTCACAAAGATTTTGCAGAAGATACGTACCGTACATTGACGGCGGTGGACAGCGTTGTGCTGGTTATTGACAGTGTGAACGGGGTGGAAGCCCAGACAAGAAGACTGATGGAAGTTATTGCCATGCGCAAAACACCGGTGATCGTTTTTATCAATAAAATGGACAGGGATGGAAAGAACCGCTTTGACCTGCTGGAAGAAATTGAAAAGGAACTGAAGATACAGTTACACCCGATGACCATACCCATCAACAGCGGTAAGGATTTTAAAGGCGTGTACGACCTGCACAAGAAGAGCCTGGTATTATTTACTGCCGGTACCAAGGCAAACGATGAAGATGTGGTGGAGATCAAAGATCTGAATGATCCAATATTGAATGCAAAGATCGGGGAGAAGGATGCCGGCACCTTACGGGAAGATGTGGAACTGATAGATGGCGTTTACGGCGAACTGGATGAAGCCGATTACCTGGCCGGCACTACGGCACCGGTGTTTTTCGGTAGTGCAGTCAATAATTTTGGGGTGAAGGAAATGCTGGATACATTCATTCGTATTGCACCTACACCCAGGCCAAGGCATACCACTACAAGAGACATTAAACCGGAGGAAGACAAATTCAGCGGGTTCATTTTTAAGATACATGCCAACCTCGATCCCAAGCACCGTGACCGCATCGCTTTTTTACGGGTGTGCAGCGGTAAGTTTGAACGCAATAAGTACTATCACCATGTTCGAAATGATAAGGATCTCCGGTTCAGTAATCCCTATAGTTTCCTGGCACGGCAAAAGGATGTAATTGAAGAAGCCTATCCCGGCGATGTGGTGGGTTTATTTGATACCGGCAACTTCAAAATAGGCGATACCATGACGGAGGGAGAGGATTTTTACTTCACCGGCATACCCAGTTTCTCTCCGGAAATATTTAAAGAGGTAGTGAATAAAGATCCCATGAAAACCAAGCAGTTGGAAAAAGGCCTTTTGCAACTAACCGATGAGGGTGTAGCGCAATTGTTCACCCAGTTTGGTGGAAACAAGAAGATAATTGGTTGCGTGGGTGAATTGCAGTTTGAAGTGATACAATACCGCCTCTTGCAGGAGTATGGCGCTTCGGTGCAGATGAATAACCTGCCCTTTTTTAAGGCATGCTGGCTTACCAGTAAAGACCCGAAAAAACTGGATGATTTCATCAAATACAAACAAGCCAATATTGCGGAGGATAAAGACGGGCATTTGGTTTACCTGGCACAAAGCGAATGGTTCTTAAATACCGAGATACAGAACAACCCGGATATTGAATTTCATTTTACGAGTGAGATACATAAATAGGTTAGCAAGGTTTAAATCGTTTAAAGATTTCAAACGTTTTTTCCTGATCTGGTATCATTCTCTCAATTTAAATCTCACAGAGCCATTCGTGCTTTTGGTACTGTTCACGTTCAGTTCGTATCGTTTATTTCCATCATTGATGATCATCAGTGCCGTGTTCGGCGGAATGCTGCCCAGGTTCTCGGCATACATTACCAGTTCATTTCGGCTGTTACCCGGGTTTATTTTAATGGTATAGGTGAGGGGCTTATCGGTAAGTAACTGGTGTGTAGTAAGAATTTTATCATTATAGATCAGGGTAATGCTGTCGCCATCAATTTCTCCGTTGTCGTAAAGGGTAACTGTAATGGAATCATGCTCCACGGTTATTTCCCGTTGAATGTCGTTGTTTCTTTTCTCCAGTTTTATTTCTTCCTTTTTTACTTCCTCTTTCGGAGGCTCAGGTTTTTTTACCGCTGGTTGTTCTTTACATAATGCCGTTATTTCCTCCATGACAAGCGCCCGGTTGTAGATACGGACATCATCCACATCGCCATTCAGCCAAAAGGGAAAGAGATCATCGTCTGATTTACCAATGAACAGGTCCTCATTATTTGTAAAGGTCTCTGGAAATGCAACCGAGTATTTCAGTTCGCAGTCTACGTAAAGCTTCGCTGTTTTTCCGTCATTTGTATATACGACAGAATACCATTGGTCTTTTTTAATAAAATTGTTATAAGGCGTGAGTATGGTGCCGGTGCCGCGGAAATTCTGATGCAGGGTATCACAGGGCGCCCCGCTGCAACCGCTTCCGTTGGTAAACAACGCATCATCAAAACGAAGGGCATAGTTACCCGGGTTGTAGTTGCCGCCTCCTTTGCTGATCACCTGGCTGGCATGGCAGATATCGTAATAAAAACCCGTTGGTCTTACCCAAACTGAAAGCGTTATCTGGTTATTGAAATTAAGGGAGGGGTTGTTTTTAATACGCATGTATTGGTAACTGCCATCAAAATGATAAGCGCTGTTTGGATTGCCAAAGCGGTCGCTGGTTATGCTGGCATTATTAAAGATGGGATGGTTGTTATTTCCGCTGGCATCGTTGGCGTTGCCATTGAAGGGATAGTAAGCCTGTAATCCCAGCTTCAGGTTAACCTGTGCACAGCAAAATTCGGATACGAGCAACAGGCAGCATAGAAATCTTTTCATATGATCGAATGGCTGAAAGAAAAATTTTCATAAAAATAAGCAAGTTTGGCTTGCGGTTTCTTTTTAATAAAAGCCAACGCCTTATCTCATTAATAAGAAACTTCCTTTCTGTTCTTCCGTACTGCAGTTTGTTTCTGCCTTGATATAATAAACATAAGTGCCCTGGTCGGCTATCTTTCCTTTATACCTGCCGTCCCAGCATCGGGCAGGGTCTGCCGTACCGAATACCTGTTCGCCATACCGGTTGAAAATACGGAACTCCAGTTTCTTTATGTACATCCAGGTCTTTAATCCGTAGCAGTCATTTAATCCGTCGCCGTTTGGCGTGAAGGCATTGGGCATATACCGGGCCAGGCTTGCAGCAAAGTTTGAGAAAACAGTAACAGAGTCTGTATTGGAACAGCCCGATACGTTTGAAACAAAAACTATGTATTTCTGCGTACCGCCTGGTGTTGCAACCGGGTTGGGTATGTTTGGATTGCTTAAGCCGGTCGATGGCGTCCACAGGTAGGTATCTCCCCCGGATGCAAACAAGGTAGCCGACCGGTTTGCACAATCAATATCGTTTGATTTTCCCACGGTAATAGCAAGTCCGGTACCAACAATAACCTGTACATTAAAAGTGCTGTCGTAGCTGCAGGCCGCATCCGATATCTTAACAGCGTAAACAATGCTTGTTGGCGGGCTTGCAATGGGGTTAATGATGGTGGTGCTGGAAAGATAGGTTGCGGGGCTCCATAAATAAGAAACGGTATTCCCATTGTGTCCATCCAGTTGAACAGAACTTTGTCCGCACAAGCTTTTGTTTGGCGGGGCCAGTAATGCACCCCGTACGTTCACGGTAACATTTACTGTGTCTTTCGCCTTGCATCCGTTTGCTGCTGTTCCTGTAACTATGTATGCCTGGCTTTGATTGCCGGAATAAACGGGGTTGGAAATATTCGGGTTGCTTAAGAATATCGTGGGTGTCCATGAATATGTTTGAGCACCACCTGTAACAAGGGTTATGGGATTGGTGCTGCAGATAAGCGTGTCTTCAATCGATTTTACGGTGGGCAATGTATTCACATAAATAGTAATCGAATCAATTGAAGGGCATGCGCTGGGCGCATTAACAGTCAGGTAAAATGTAGTAGTAGCATTAATCGTTGCAACCGGGTTTTGAATATTTGGGTTATTAAGATAGATGGCTGGCGTCCAGGAATAGGTTGTTCCGTTACCGCTTCCCTGTAACGTATAAGATACTGTTGTGTTGGAACAGAATGTGGTGTCAGGGCCTGCATTAGCGATGGTGCCGATCTCCGGGGTAAAAGTGCAATTGGGATTTGTAGTATTTATTGCTGCTGCACCATTCAGGGTTGCATTATATGCTGCATTGCCTTGCTTGTTTAACAGGTCATTAAAAATATAATAGCCCTTTAATCCCGCTTGTGTTGTTGGGTTGGGCAGCGATGAATACATATACTGCTGCAACTGGGCTTGTGTACGGGCCACATTCCAGATACGTACTTCATTCATATAGCCAATAAAAGGAAATATTGTTGGAGCTCCCTCAGGAACATTTTGTCCAATGGTAGTGATTAAATCATTAACGATCAAATTTCCTGTCACAGGTGTCTGGCTATGCAAAACCCCATCACGGTAATATTTAAGATATGCCCCGTCGTAAACCAAGGCAACGTGATATGTCCTGTTTAATTGAAAAGAACAATTTTCCTGGGCAAAAAATTCGCCATTGGTTGTAGTAATGGCACATCCTTCAGGCCACATGGCATAATTCACATTGGTAGGGCCTGTATGTTTTGAAATTAAAAAGCCATAACCACCTGCAGGATTTACAGGTGCAGTTCTGATGAAATTGGCTTCCACAGTGAGTTGTGTCCCGCTGATATCCAGATCACCAACTCTTGCATTGGAATTTAAAGATGGTGTATTTAGCCAATTATTACATGCTAATGAACAACTATTGACTATGACCTTAACAAAAGCCGAATCAACACAACCATCAACATCCGTAATAACAACTTTATAGTCAGTTGTCACAGCAGGTGATGCTTTTGGATTACTGATGCCAGGATTACTCAATCCGGTTATTGGAGTCCACTGGTAAGTAACACCACCATTCGCATTTAATTGCACAGAGTCGAGCCGGCATATTTCTTCCTGTGAACTGGAGACATTACTTTTCTTAAAATCAGAAAAGAAACCATACATGCAACCCCCGTTAGAAGCCGTTACATTAAAAAACCCTAATTGAAATTTTCCGGTAGTATTGCTAAACGTGGTAGCTGCATTTAAGGGCATCGATGCGGTCACATCTTTTTTAGCATAAACATAAGCGCCCGCAGTACCGGCAATAGGTGAAAAATCCGAAGCTGTTATTATTCCTGCAACACCATTGACAAGGAAACTGCCCTGGTTGCCATTCTTGGTAACAAGCATAACACTTGCATTACCGCCATTGCTCGTCCTAACCAATGATACAGACGAAGATCCTGTACAGGTGAGTTTGGGAATGACTGCAGCGCCCACTTCGCAACCGGTACCCGTATAATGGAATACACCGGCTGTCTTATCAGTTTTGATATACAAAGTTGGTGCAGGGGGAGTAAGGTCGTATTCGTACGACTGCCCCGCATTAATGGTAGCTATTGGAGCAGCATTTCCATTCAGATAAATATTGGTGTTATTCTGTGTGGCAGTTATAATAACCTTATCCCGGATAGTAAGATTTCCCCTTACTACTACGAATTCAGTACCGAATATCGATGTGGGTATAAGCTGGTCTCCTGCAAGATCAGCGCAGGCACCATCAGAAAATAAAAGGTCTTCATAAGCAGTAACCGCTACCGGTTTGTTTGAAACAACTTTACTTCCGTTCAACATACTGATGCCATTTCTGTATAAAGCTATACAGGCATAACTTTGTCCTCTATTCAATGTTAATGTGAACGGAACATTCGCCGGGTGACCAATCAATGCTTTTGTGGGAGTTACTGTTACAGTAGTATTGTTTTGCGTTGCTACAATGTCAAATCCTGCTTTTGCATCCGGATGCCTGATGGTATCCACACTCCATGTTAATTGTGATGGTACATAGAATTCACTGCCAATTGAATTCCTTCCTTTTAATGAAAAGAATTCCGGGTTACAATTACAGGTAGTACTGTTAACTTCGTAATAAGCCGTTATGTCAGTTGTAGATCTAATATAGATACCTTTATTTCCCGCATTAACAGGATCTGAATTTTCTATCAGATCTATCCAGGGTGTAAGGTCAACAGTGGAAGTAGAGTTCGCTGTGATATTAATATTAATTGGTAGAAATGCAGGGTTAGCCGGTATTGAAATGGTCACATTTGCCGCTGATGTAAAAGAAGTTAATCGTAAGTAAATAGGACGATCGTATTCACGGTAAAGAGGATGGTTAACAATTGCAATATCGGGCGCTGCAAACCAAAAGGCTGTATCGCTTTGGGCATTTGAATATTTCTGAACAACAAATAACAGAAGGATAAAAAATAAAAACTTTTTCATAAGTTAAAGCGTAGGTACCTAAAGATATATATTATTTTAAATACCTGTGTAATTAAACGGTGTGATTGCTTTCAATTCCTTCTTTATTGATGCAGAAACCTTTAAAGAAGAAATAAACCGGTGAATGGCATTTTTATCAATGGCATGCTTGCCCCTTGTTAATTCTTTTAATGCTTCATAAGGTGCGGGGTAATTTTCCCTGCGTAAAATGGTTTGAATGGCTTCTGCCACCACGGCCCAGTTATTATCCAGGTCGGCTTTTAACCTGGCTTCATTTAATACAAGTTTGCTAATGCCTTTTTCTGCTGACTTGATGGCCAGTAAAGTATGGGCAATGGGCACGCCAATATTTCGCAATACGGTGGAATCTGTCAGGTCTCTTTGTAATCTTGAAACGGGTAGCTTGGCGGCGAGGTGTTCCAGGATTGCATTTGCCAGGCCAAGATTTCCTTCTGCGTTTTCAAAATCGATGGGATTTACTTTATGCGGCATAGCGCTGCTTCCTATTTCACCTTTCTTTGTTTTCTGTTTGAAATAATCCATGCTGATATAGGTCCATATATCCCGGCAAAGATCGATGATGATATTGTTGATGCGTTTGATGGCATCAAAATGTGCGGCCAGGGTATCATAGTGTTCTATCTGCGTAGTGTACTGCTGGCGCTGCAGCCCTAACTTTTCTTCGGTGAAGTCATTGGCAAACTTTACCCAGTTGTATTTTGGATAAGCCACATGATGTGCATTGAAGTTGCCGGTGGCGCCGCCAAACTTGGCAGTAAATGGAATGTAACTGAAAAGTTGTATCTGGTTTTCCAGCCTTTCCACATACACCATCATCTCTTTGCCCAATCTTGTCGGACTTGCAGGCTGTCCATGCGTACGTGCCAGCATGGGAATATCTTTCCAGTCAACGGCCATCTTGCCAATGGCGTGTTGCAGGTTGATCACAGCTGGTAAGTATTCCAGTTCAATGCTGTTCTTCCAGAGTAAGGGTATCGCCGTGTTATTAATGTCCTGCGAGGTCAAACCAAAATGTACCCATTCTTTCAAATGCCCCGCATGGCATTTGTCCAATGCATGCTTGATAAAATATTCCACGGCCTTCACGTCATGGTTGGTAATGGTTTCTGTTTTTTTAATTCCTTCTGCATCACTTAATGAAAATTCATCGGCAAGTTTCTGTAACTGCTGTTTTGTTTTGGCATCGAGTTTAAAAAACTTTTTTTCTGCCAGGAATAAAAAATATTCCACTTCCACAATTACCCGGTATTTCATCAAAGCATATTCACTATAATACTCATCCAGGTGTTGTATTTGTTTCCGGTAACGCCCATCAATGGGGGAGATGGCAGTAAGTTGATTTAAATCCATGATGTTGCTGTACATTTGCGGCAAAAATACGTTAATTGACACATAAGATAAGGGTAGGTGCTGTTAGTTATTTAAATACCAAGCCGCTGATCTATGGCTTTGCGCAGGGAAAAATGAGGGATGAGATCGACTTGCTGATCGATTACCCGGCCAATATTGCTTCGCAACTCATCAATGATAAAATAGATGTGGGACTGGTTCCGGTAGCCATACTTCCTTTTTTAAAAGAGCACCACGTTGTTTCCGATTACGGCATCGCCTGCGATGGGGAAGTGGCCAGTGTTTGCCTGTTCAGTGATGTTCCCCTGGAAGAAATAAAGACTGTTTTACTCGATTACCAGAGCCGTACATCCGTAGCGCTTTTAAAAATACTGTTGAAGGAGCATTGGAAAATTTCTCCGGAACTGGTTGCCGGGGAAAGTAATTATGAAAATGATATTGCCGGAACCACGGCCGGGCTGGTCATTGGCGACAGGGCATTGACACAGCGCCTGAAGTCGAAGTATATTTATGACCTGGGCACGGCCTGGAAAGAAATGACGGGCTTGCCCTTTGTTTTTGCAGCCTGGATAAGTAATAAGAAACTGCCTCAGTCTTTCATCAATGATTTTAATGAAGCAAACGCTTTTGGTTTTGATCATCTTGATGATGTGATAAGCCAGAACCCAAATAGTGTTTTTGACCTGAAAGCTTACTACATCGATTTTATAAAATTCAGGTTAACGGAAGATATGTTTGCTGCAGCCAAACTTTTTATAAGCAAGATCGGCGGGTAATGAATACCCGGTTGGCAGTTTGAAATGATTTTGAAAAGAAATGTCAGGCTGAGTTTGTCGAAGCCATTCGGACTCAGTATTCTTAAGCGCCTTCGACAAGCTCAGGCTGACAAAATTTTAAACTGCTGCATTACCGAATAGCCGGTTATTTTGAAACCGGAATCTTAAACCCGTCTTTTAATCCCTGTATCAGTTTCTTTCTTTGTGCCGCATCAAAACGGAGGTAGTAGAATATCCGGGTGAAGAGAGTATAGCATATCGCAAAATATTTTACAATGCCTTTCAGATTTTTTCTTGTAAAATAGATCTTGTTCCGGTTTGAATAGTAAATGTAGAAAGCTGAATCGCCGCCGCCGGTAGAAGAGGAAACCTTATGCAAAACAGTAAGCGCAGGTTCGTAGTACATTTTATATCCCGACTTTAATGCCCGGTAAACGAAATCGGTATCGTCGTAGTAAGCAAAATATTTTTCATCCATCATACCCACCGTTTTAAAAACGCTGCTTTCAACAAACATGAAACAGGTGGGAGCGTAGCTGATCTGCTTTGCCACATTATACGCAGGCGCATCGTCTTTGCCATCACCATAATGAATGCCCAGGGCCCGCCATTTATTCATTACACCGCCAGCCATCCAGAGCTTTCGGCTGTCGTAGTAAAATATCTTGGGTATGATGATCTTCTCTTCTCTTGTATCACAAAGTGAAACCATACTGCTGAAAACAAGATCCTGTTCCAGTTCAATATCGTTGTTGAGTAACAGAATATAGGAACAGTTATCGGCCAAAGCGTTCCTGATGCCAATATTATTTCCTTCGGCCACACCAACATTGCCCGGGCTTTTTATGTGCTTATATTCCGTGACGGGGTTTTCGGCCAGGCATTTTTGAATGATGCTATCTGAAGCCGGGTTGGGAGAATTGTCAACCAGGTAAAGGATATACTCTTTGTGTGTTTGTCTTGATACGCTTGCAAAAAAGCCCGGCAATACTTCATCGCTTTTGAACAATACCGTAACCAGGCCGATCTTTCCCATAGTGTTTATTTCAGTAAACCTTTTGATCGCATTTCGTTGATGGAGTCTTCGTATTTGCTTTGCTGAACCTGCTGGCTGTTTACCCAAGCGGTAAATTTTTTTAGCCCCGTTTCAAAGTCATATTCGGGTTTAAACGAAAGCAGTTTTTCAATTTTGCCTGTATCCGCATAGTTATGGCGGATATCTCCCAGCCGGTAATTGCCCGAAACTTTTATAGGAACAGCCGCACCATAATATTTCACCAACAGTTCTGCCACTACTGAAACAGGAATGGCTATGCCGGTTCCCACATTGAATATTTCAGCATTGGCTTCTTCTTTTTCAATGCCCAGTGCTGTTGCTTTTACTACATCATCGATGTAAACAAAATCACGGCTCTCTTTTCCATCTTCGAAAATATTGATGGACTTGTTGTTCTTTATCAATGTGGAGAAAATAGAAAGAATACCTGTGTACGGGTTGCTCAGCGATTGTCCCGGTCCATATACATTCTGGTAACGGAAGGCAACGGGCGCAATGCCGATGGAAGGACATACCGTCATCACCATCTGTTCCTGGTTTTGTTTGGTGATACCATAAACGGAAGAGGGATGAATTTTTGAGCCTTCATCGGTTGCAACCAGCTGCAAAGGTTCTTTCGTGCCGGGATAGGTCACTTCAAAATTTCCGGCATCCATATCTTTTGCATAGCGATGACCGGGATAAACAGCGCCCAGCTCTTTGGATAAATATTTTCCTTCGCCATAAATGGCCCTGGAGGAAGCGATCACTACTTTCTTTACGCCGGTCTTATTATTGGCCAGTATATCCAGCATGATGGCGGTGCCGCCAATATTTACATCCGTATATTTTTTTATCTGGTACATCGATTGCCCTGTGCCGGTTTCAGCGGCCAGGTGAACAATGGTATCGTTATCATTAATTGCTTTATTCCAATCGTCAACCGATGTAACAGTGCCTTTGATGAATTTTACTTTATCCCGGATAGAAATAAATAGGGGAGAACTGGTACCCGGGTCGGCCCCATGTACCTGCTCTGAAAGATTATCAAGTACCGTTACTTCATGTCCTTTTGATAAAAGATACAAGGCAAGGTTTGAGCCAATGAATCCTGCGCCACCCGTGATTAATATTTTTTGTGTGCTCATTTTTTTCAAATAAAATTTCCTTCCTTATCAGTTTTCTGCCACTGTTTTGTATCGAAATTATAGCGCTTGATGATCACTGCCGGCGAGCCAATGGCCACGCAATGGTCGGGGATATTTTTTGTTACCACCGAGTTTGACCCGATCACACTATTCTTTCCCACGCTGGCACCGATGATGCAAACATTTTCGCCCAGCCAGGCGCCATCGCCGATCATTACAGCTTCCGTTTGTTTTACCGGCTGATCAATAACGGGCATTTCAATATTCTCATAGCTGTGCAGGTTATCGCTTATGTAAACCTTATCGGCCATTAATACTTTTTTACCGATTCCGATCTTTGACGTTGCATATATATGGCAGTAGCGCCCGATGTAACAACCATCGCCAATGCTCAGCCGGGCATTGTTATCACCGGTTAAAGGAGCACAGGCAAGCCAGCCGCCATTATTAATATAAACCCTGGAGCCGATGAATATCCGGGCGTACCCGTCAACCTGTGCATTGATGAGCCTTGTGGATGAACCAATGCTGCCAAATGAAACCTTAAAAAAAGGGTATTTGAATAAATAATAGGCCAGTAAGTTTAGTTTGTTCAGCATAGTTGATTGGAAATTTAACCGGTCATATTTATGCTATTGAATTTATTTTACTCTCTTTAAATACCCGCCTCCGAAAGCTTCTGTTATTAATAATTTGTTTGTGACGTTTTCGTCTTTTACAAACCGATCGGTGGTTTTTAAGAATGCTTCCATGGCCGTATAAGGGTTATTGCCAACATCCCATGGCCGGTCGGTTACATATCCTTTCGGGAAAAATTCAACAAACGTATCGGGTAATAAAATATAGGAATCCATGCTGACAAGCGGGGTATATAATTCCAGTTCCCTGTAAACATGTTCGTGTGAGTGATTTGAATCCAGTACAACCATTACCTTTTTGAAATTTTTAGCATAGTCGGAGATCTGCTGAACAATTTTTTCATCAACCGATGAGCCTTCCAGCATGGTAATGTTTTTCATCATGGGATGTTTTTCAATTTCATCCCGGTTATGTTTCCGGATATCAATATCCACGGCGATCACCTTACCGCCATTCCCTAAAAGTTCCATCATGGAAGAAGAGAAGATAATAGATCCTCCATGGGCAATGCCTGTTTCAATGATCAGGTCGGGTTTCACATCCCATATCAGTTCCTGCATGATGGCAATATCCTGCGGGTATTTAATGATGGGCCTTCCCATCCAGGTAAAATTGTACGTGTATTTGTACTTGTCTGCATGAAGCATCCAGTCGAGCGACTTTTGTTTTAATTCTGCATCAAGAAGCATTTCCTTTTGTGCCTCGGCTCTTTCTTTCTTAAATTCTGAAATGGGGTCCATTTATTATTGTTTTGTTTTTAGATATTTAAATATGTCTGTAATGGCAGCCTGTAAACAAGAGTTTTCATCTTCCCGGAAGCCGATGCTTTGTAATTTGTTCAAACTGACACTAAAATGATTCGGTCCAGCAGGTTCGGTTCCTTCGATCTTAACCTGTAAGGGCCTTCCAAATTCTTTTTCATAGACCTCTTTTGTGATCCCGGCTGCTTCAGTCATCATCAAACACTGTGAAGACGCTAAGTTATAGCATTCGTAGCTATCCGGGAATCGCTTTATTATGCTTTCAACAGCCCGGCTCAGGTTTTCGAGGTGAACAAAATTCCGGGTTTGTTTACCCGATGACTTGATGGTGACCGTACCTGTTTCTATAGCTTCTTTACAAAAACATCCGGGCACCAATGACCAGCGGTTAAAAGCATCGGTTAAAACGGGTCCATACACATTACTTGGGCGAACTGATACACATTGTAACTTTCCTTGCCGGCTGTACATTTCTGCATACATTTCTGCCATTAAATGATTGATACCATAGTCATTGGCATAATGCAATGGAGAGGTTTCAGAAATTTCCCCACTTAATTCGGTTCCATATACCTGCAGGGTTGAAAAGACAATGCATTTCGGGATATTATTTCTTACGGCAAGGTCAAGAATATTTTTAGTGCCGATGGCGGAAAGCTCAATTCCTTTAATTGTATTCTTTGAGATAATGTCATTGGCAGTAGCAGTATGAATAATTATATCTGCCTGCACTGCAGTTTTTTGTAACAGTTCAGTGTTCAGTACGTCCAGGTCGATAAGCTCAGCATTTTTTAACAGGGCCCTAGTGGAGGCGTGAAACTGCCTGGAACTTGCAATAACATCATGTCCCTTTTGCACGAAAAAGCGGGTAAGGTAAGATCCAATAAACCCGTTAGCACCTGTGATCAAAATTTTCATATTCTGGAAGGCTCTTTATTTTATGATCAATCCCTGGCCGGTAGGTAAAGACAATATTTTTATTCCTTTTTGTTTTGCCCAGTTATTATGCGCTTCATACTGGAAGTCATATGTTACATAGGCATAATCATCCAGTACAACGATCCCTCCCTGACTCAATTTATCCCAAAAGTAATCCATAGCAGCAATTTCAGGATTCACATTGTTCATATCTATAGAAAGGAAAGCGACATTCTGGCTAGGGACTTGCGAAAGTGTTCCCGGTACAGATCCCTTGATCAACTTAACATTTGATTCAGATGAAAAGGTCTTTTGCACTTCTTCAAAACAATCGGAATAAGCGGCTTCGAAATATTCTTTTTTGCCTGCTGCTTTTTCTGCATCTGTCAGCAGGGTTTCATCAAGGCCTTCAAAAGTATCCAGCAAATAGAATGTTTTATTGATGTTTTTAAAACAGAGATATTCGCAAATGGCTTTTGCATACCCGCCTTTATTTGTTCCGCATTCCACGAAATCACCTTCAATGTCTTTACAATGGCTTGCAGCCCATAAGATGGTATGTACCCGCCAGTGAATACTGGTCCAGGACCCTGTTGCGGCGCCGGCTTTTTCGGCTTTTATAAAATCAGGATCCAGCATAAAACCGTTGTTGTGATATGTAATTAACCCATCCTGGTTATAGGTAATCTTGTATTTGGATTGGGTGAATGCCTTTTTTATTTTACGGACGATATTCAACTGGTTTGGTTTTAAATTTATTAAGAAGAGCCCTGACAGGCTTTTTGATCAGTATATAATACAGGATATAATCTTCATTAAAGATCAAAGCAGCTCCATTCGTAAAGAATAAGCCCGTCTTTTTAAGGAAAGATAAATTTTTAAACCCGAATTGGTAGGTCAGGTATTTGAAAACATAGCCATCCAGGAAATAATACCGGCTCCTGATATTAAATGCCTTTCGGATGGAGGCATTTGTTTTTGAACTGCCCCCTTCAAAGTAATGAAATGCAGGAGGCCCTTCTACAAGCAGAAATTTCCCCCGGGTGATAATTTCATATAAAAAAAGATGTTCACCACCCCAGCTGTTGCGGAAAGGCACGTCTTTTACCATAGCCGTCCTGTATAGTCCGCAAAGAAAAAATTTATTATGCATCGAGCTTTTAATAAAATTAAAGCTCCGGGTAAACAGGTTGGGCTGCAAGAATCCCCGGTTCAGTTTTCCCGGAACGAAAAAATTGTTTTTATCAAAAACATCCATTGTTGTTATGGATATGGCCACTTCATTATTTTTTTCCATTGCCTGTACACAGCGGTCTATAAAATCATTATTCCACTTGTCATCATCGGCGGCCCACATAAAATATTTACCGCTTGCATTATCAAGTAAAAACTGAAAATTGGGAACAATGCTGAGATTTTTCTTTTGAATATGATAAGTTACCCTTTTATCAAGTTCAGCATATTTTTGTAATACAAGTAAAACATCCGGGTTGGTAGAACAATTATCAGAAACGATGATTTCCAGGTTGGAATATGTTTGGTTAGTTATGCAGGCAAGAGTTCTTTCAAGTCCTTCGGGCCTGTTGTATGTAGGAATTCCAACAGTAACTAGCGGGGTGGCTGAAAACATTATTTTAAAATTACTCCTTTAAAGGCGGAATCAATCAGAGGAATTGCCTGGTCTTTGTCAGATACCAGTGATACCGGAAGCGGCCATTCAATTTTTACAGCCGTGTCATCATATCTTATACCCCTTTCACTTTCCTTATTGTAAAACGCAGATACCATGTACGTGATCTCCGAATAATCGGAAAGGGATTGGAAACCATGAGCAAAACCTGCCGGCACGTACATCATTCGTTTATTTTCGGCGGAAATTTCTGCGCCAAACCATTGTAAAAAAGTGGGTGATCCTGCACGCACATCAATGATCACATCAAATATGCCACCCTGCACACACTTCACCAGTTTCACTTCACAAAAAGGATCGTGTTGAAAATGCATTCCACGGATGACCCCTTTACCATGTGTACCGGAATGATTGGCCTGCACAAAATGCTGTACCAGGCCGTTCCCGACAAATTCTTTTTCGCAAAATGTTCTTGTAAAAAATCCACGGCTATCCTGGAAAGGCTGTACATCAATGGTAAAAGCTCCTTTTAAATAGAGAGGGTTAAATATCATTTTCTCTTATTTGAAATTTAGACGGTGCGAACTTAGCATCATTCTTGGGTAAAATTAATTTGGGGCTCAGGTCATATACGACCCGGAACAGTTCATTTTCAACGAATGATTTTGCAGGAACAGCCAGCATATTAAAGCCATGATCAGGCGGCGTTTTACAATAAGTTCTTTCCAAGGGTAATAATTCAATGGGCATCGCTCCTGTGTCAATGTTCTGATGGAATTCCCTTACTGCAAATACTTCATAGCCCAGTCCTTTCATTAATAAGGCAGAAGGGGAATTTTGCAGTCCATTGCTCCAGTCATCATAAAGGCTGTGGGTTTCGAAAACAACAACCGGCTTATCTTTTTTCAGCATTTCAACCGCACCCTGCAGCACTTTTATTTCGCTTCCTTCTACGTCAATCATGAGCAGGTCAACTTTTCCTACTTTATTTTGGGCCACATAATCGTTGATCGTTATAGTGTGCAGTACATTGGCCGCAGCATTCGTTGCTTCAACAGTACTGGCCAAAGCGTCTTCTCCTTCAAAGGTGAGTTTCTCATTGCTTTTATTCCACAAGGCGAGGTTGTTGATGAGTATATTATCCAGTTTGTTGAGCCTGGCATTTTCAATGATGAGGTCAGAATTATTTTTATTGGGTTCAAATGTGTGGCATATCCCTGTGCCTTTGATATTATGTGCTACGAGTATTGCCTGGTCGCCGAAATAAGCCCCGGCAATGATCACATTTTTTGCATTGGTTGAATAGTGCAGCAATAGTTTGGTGGTTTGCGGTTCCCATACATGACTGGGAACAGCAGGATCACTCAGGAGAAATTCTCTTGCAATCTTTGAATTGTAAACAAAATTTATCTTCAACCCGTTTTGTAATGTTTTAGAAAAATGTTCTCCCATAAACAATTCATCAGCCAGTGGCCCAGAAACCGTATCCCTTACATTCAACTCCGGGTGGCCGGCTTTTTTTTCAAAGGCAACCAATGCTTCAATAAAACTATTACGGTAAGCCGGATTGTTGCGGAGTGTTTCTTTTATCGATTCAATCTTTGTCATTACAGTTTATTAAAAGCGAGGTTCTGATCAATGATTTTGTTGGAAATTAATTTTTCAATGGTCTTTAAACGGATCATTGCCGACTGGCGGAAATTGGTATCATTAAACCCTAATACCAGCAAGCCCTTCTTTAAGTCCTGTACTGCATCGGCTAAACTTACCTGTGGCTGATGTGCCGGAGCAAGCTTTTCGTACAGATCAAAACTTACTTTATAAGAACGTTTATCTGGCTGTGCATTTAGATTTATATCCACTTCCACATCGGCAAACAATTGTTGCACAGCTGCAGCCAGTTCTTTTACCTGATAATTCCAAATGTTGCTTCCGGTATTAATGACGAGAAAACTTCCGCCTTCTTTTCTCTGAATGGCCCAGTCCATTGCCCTTGCCATATCTTTTACATGTATCAGCGGGCGCCAGGGAGTGCCATCACTTAAAATACTTATTTTCCCGGCTGCAATGGCGCTGGCAACAAAATCATTAAGTACCAAGTCTAACCGCAACCGGTCGCTATAGCCACAGGCTGTTGCAAAACGCAGACAGGTAATTTGAAAATCAGCGTCAGCCAATGGCTGCAAACCCTTTTCTGCATTTACTTTGGATCTTGCATAAGCCGTTAAAGGATTTACTTCTGATAATTCTGTCCGGGCTGCACTGTCGGCAAATCCGTATACACTGCAACTGCTGGCAAAAACAAAATGTTTTACGCCCGCCTTTTTTGCTTCTTGTGCTATATGAATTGCGGCATTACAATTAATATTGAGGGTAGGAGTTTCATATGCATTGCCCATCGGGTCATTGGAAATAGCCGCCAGGTAGATCACTGCATCAAACCCGTTCAGTAAGCAGGTATCAAAATTCCGTACATCACCAAAATACTGCACATCCAGTAAGGTATCTCCTGCAACGCCATTGTAGGTATTATTCTGGATAAAGTAGCCAATATCGTAACCCGCTAAAAAAGAACCGGGGTGTGTATACCTGAAATGTTTGGCAACCATCGGACCGATGTATCCTAGATTTCCTATTATTAATACTTTCATGATTTTATTTCCAGATTTTCCATGGGGCCTTTCCGCTCTCCCACAATTCATTTAATTCTATCTTATCCCGTAAGGCATCCATGCATTTCCAAAAGCCTTTGTGCTTGTAGGCAACCAGTTGTTTATCAGCCGTAAGTTTTTCCAGTGGTTCATCTTCCCACATAACATTCGACATATCTTTCTGCAGATAGCTGAAAACATCTGCTTTAAGAACAAAAAAACCTCCATTGATCCACTGTGCATCTGCTTTTGATTTTTCACGAAAAGCATTTACACTTCCATCCGGAGCAAGATCCATTCCGCCAAACCGGGCATCGGGCTGAACGGAAGTTACCGTAGCAATTCTTTTGCTCTTCTCATGAAATGAAACTAATTCTGTAAGGTTCACATCACTCACCCCATCGCCGTACGTGAGGAGAAAATCTTCATTGCCGATATACTTTTGTACCTGCTTCAGCCTGCCGGCTGTTTTGGTATTCATGCCTGTTTCTACAAGGGTTACTTTGAAAGATTCGGATCTGGTTCCATGAATTTCCATTTTGTTATCGGCAAGGTCAATACTAATGTCTGAATTATGGAGAAAATAGTTCATGAAATATTCTTTGATCACATACCCCTTATAACCAAGACAGATAATAAAATCATTAAACCCATAATGACTGTACATTTTCATGATATGCCAAAGGATGGGTTTACCGCCTATCTCAACCATTGGCTTTGGCCGGGTATCCGTTTCTTCCGATATACGGGTACCTAATCCACCTGCAAAAATGACTACTTTCATAAGAACCTTTTTCGGCTGCAAAAGTAAATGATTTGGGAGTTTATTCGGCTAAAAAGGGTTTTGGGATAAATAAATTATACTTTGGGCAAGAACACCTACAGGCAGGATGCAATGGCTTTTGCTGCTTTGTCTGCAATATTCCCCCAGTAAAAATGATCGAAAAATGCACTTGGTGTTACATCTTCGCAATTCATGGAAACAACCTGGCTGGCGAAGGATGTCCAGTTATTGTCTTCAATAATTTTCATTTTATTGCCGGTAATTTCTGCTGGTATGCCAATGGCGCCGCTTTTGGTGCTTACCACCGAAAGACCATAACCCAATGCTTCCACCAGTTTGGTTTTAATACCGCCGCCATCAATGACCGGGTTGATGAAAATATCAGCACCTTTAAAATAGGGGTTGATGTCGGGCACAAAGCCTGCATAAATGATGTTCCTGTCTTTATGATCCACAAGCCCGGCATATTCAACGGGCAGTTTGTTACCGCAGATAATGATCTTATAACTGAATCCTTCCGTTGCAAGCAGGAGCGGATTTATTTTTTCCAGGATGATGTCCAGTGCATCCAGGTTGGGTTTATAGCCAAGGGTTCCGTTGAACAATAATATTTTTTCTGTGGGACCGATCTTATGTGCATGGCAGATAAGATTACGGGCTGCAGCCTTTTCATCGGCTGTTGGAACACCCGGCTGTTCAAAGCCATAGGTGATGGTCACACATTTTTCGGGCAACAGCTTAAAATTTTCAATGGCATAATTTCGGTCGTCATCATGAATAAAGAAATTCAGATCGGCATTGCGATGGGTAAATTTCTCATAATTCCATAAAATGCCCCACCACCATTTGTTCATGGTTTTAAACCGAAGCGCTTCTATATTATGGGAATGAACCACCAGTTTTACTTTGCTGAACCATTTTAATAAAATGCCTAGCCAGCCGTAGTAGGGGTGCTCTATGATGAGATGGGTAATGTTTTTGTCTTTGATGATGCGGTTGAGTGTAAAAAAATAAAATGGGTTGATATACCTGAGTTTGCTGTTGCTGAGTATTTTTTTAACCAGGTAGCCTTCGCCTTCGGTGTTATCATTTTCCAGCGTGGTTACGCAAAGCAGTTTTAATTGCTTTGCCAGGTAGCGGTTAAAAAAAGCAATGCCTTTTTGCCCGCCCATATCCGGAGGCAGAAATTTGTATGAGACCAGGCTTAGTACGTTTACTGCTTTATCCATTTTATTTTTTGATGGCCAATACATTCACGAAAGGCGCAAACCAATAACCTTTGTTGCCCGATATTTTGATCATGCGGTTCAGGAAACGGGCAACTAAATTTACGAAAGCATATTTATAATGGGTATCCCAAAAACCAGCAGTGTAAGTTGCATCGAATCCGGCTTTACCTATTATATCAAAATAATTCCGCCTTGTGATCAGATTTTCGGCCCACACGCCCGTTCGGCAGTCGCAGGTATTGGTGCCCAATGATACAATTGCTGGTATAGGCTTTTTTGAAAAGTACAATTCCACTGTATCAGTGAAATCGGCAAATGCTTTTCCTCTTGTTAGTCTTACCAGGGAGTCCAGGTCGTTTTTATTGATACCCGGTTTTAATTCGTTTATATATTCTTCCCGTTGGTTTCTGTAAAAGTCCTTTTCTACTTTTTTGTGATACCAGTAATGTTTAAGCCGCATGGCAAGGTTGTGGTAGTTGGCGGTTGTAGTGGAATAGCAAACACGGGTGAGGCCGGACCGGTAAAGTTTTGTGTAAAAGCTTTCCAGGTTGTAAATATGTTCTACCACATTCCGGGAAGCCACGATGTCAAAAGAAAGACTATTTGCTTTGCCGTGATCGATCACCGCATCTATGTCTCCGGAAATAAAATCATCAACCTTTGTATCCAGTTTATCGCAGATGATCTTTGCATACCCTGCCCACTGAGGGAAATAGTCATTGAAATAAACTTTTTTAAACCCGATCTTGCCTGCGAGTAAAAACAGCGTGCCTAAGCCGGCGCCGTAATCGATGAAACTGATTTCGCCGATGTTTTTGTTTACCAGTTTAACTGAGTTGTAAATGATATCGGCGCTGCTTTGTATGGAAAAGAAAAGCCGGTTGCCCGCATGATGACTGCTGAAATAATGTTTTCCAAAATCATCAATGGCCAGGTCGTTTATATCAAGCGCTTCCAGTTGCTGAAAAAGCTGGTTCGCCTTTTCATTGATGAGCCGGGCCGTATCATCAACCGGTTCTATGAATTTATGGTGCTCGCCTGGATACAAAGCACTAAACTGCTTTTGTGTTTTCCGTTTCTTTCTTATTCCTGCTTCTCCATGCCATGAAGAGGCAGAAGAATACAACCAGCACAGAAAGAATATTTGCATACCGGGCTACTTTTTCACCCACCCTTACGGAAGCCGGATCAAAAACAAATTCAATGCTGTGTTTGCCGGCCGGTATGGCAAGGCCTCTCAATGCATAATTGGTTTTGCAATACGGGGTTTCCTTACGGTCGATAAAAGCCTTCCATCCAAGCGGGTAATACACTTCGCTGAATACAGCAAACTGGTTACTGGCTGCATTGAATTCGTATTTTATCTCGTCGTTCTTATTTTCAATTAATTTGATATAGGCCGATGAATCATAAACAGGTGAGAAGGGCACCGAAGCCTTGAATTTTTCATCTACAAAAGCAACCTGTGCCGGGTCAAAAGAGTCAAGTGATCTCATTTCTTCATCGGCATTCTTCACAAATTTAACTTCCTTAACCAGCCAGCAGTTGCCCATGGCAAACGGATTTGGTAAGACAGTATTGTTTTTTTGATCGGTACGGTCGGGTACGATCACATAGCGCATGTTCAGCATATTCAGTACCGGGAAACTATCTCTTGTCATCGGACTTGAAGCCCAGGCCTGTAAATTTTTGTATATCTGGTTCTCGATCAGGTCCTGGTATAAACCAAGTTTAGCAGGACTGTAACCGCCGATATTATTGTGTTTATAAGATGCAATGGCATCATTAAAGGCGGTACCAAAATCTGCTGAATATCCATTCCCGTTAAAGGCGGCCAGATTAATTACCCGGTAAAAACTGGTATCGCTTTTCAACTGCATGTCGGCACGGGTATCATTATAAGCAGTTTCCAGGTCGGCTGGTTCCACAAAATTCTCTTCTTTTAAATATCTCCTCGCCACGCCAAACAAATCGATGGTGGAGAAGACGATCAACGCGGTGTACAATACCCATGGCTTGATCCATTGCTTTGCATACATAAAGATGGCTGCAATGCCAACAAACAGGAACCCGATCGTTCGCCACATATCGCTTAAATAAAATGCCTGCCGATCGGCTTTCAGAGCAGCGAAATAACTTCTTGCAAAATCGCCACCTTTTCCCTGCAATGCTTCATTTACATTTTTACGCAGTTCGTTTGTGGCATCATTGGTAAAGTCTGAAAAGAAATAGAAAAGAACCAGTACGGCAACTGTTCCGCCAGTGATGTACAGGCAATTTCTTAATATCTTTTTCAGCTTCTCCTTATCTGTGTTCATCGCAAATTCATTCAGGAATATGGAGGCCAGTAAGGCCATGGAAAGCTGCGGTATCACCAATGCCATGGAAGGAGCCCTGAACTTTTTATAAAAAGGCATGTGGTCGAAAAGGAAATAATTCACTGCTTCAAAATTTTTGCCCCATGCCAGTACGATGCCAAACAAGGTGATTGCAACCAGCCACCATTTGTGTTCGCTTTTTGATAAGAAGGCGCCGAATAAAAACAGCAGGCAAACGATGGCGCCCATGTATACGGTTCCTTGGGTGTTTAATAATTCACCCCAATACATGGGGGAAGACTGTGCAACCTGCTGGGCAAATCCCTTAGGAAGCGGATTTTGAGATTGTGCGTTTTCCTGTAACACTTCAATGGCTTTTGAATTTTCGCCCAGCCCTTCTGAAGAACTTCCGCCAAATGCATTGGGTACAAGTATGGTCATGCTTTCGGCCTTACCATAACTCCATTGAAACGCATAGTCTTTATCCAAACCGCCTTTTGTTTCATTCTTTTTATCTTTTTGGGTCAGTTCACTTCTTCCGCCTCTCATCGTCTCTTTACTGAATTCATAAGTAGGCCAGTAGATCATGGCGATCGTTCCCAGCATGATGGCACCCATTACCATACAAAGTCCGGCAGAGACCGCTAAATGTTTGATGGCTTTTTCTTTGATGCACTTGATGATGAACGGGATGGTCATGAATGCCACCATCAGTAAGGTATAATACACGATCTGCTGGTGAAGCTGCCATAACAGTAAGATGCCCGATACAAGCAACAAGGCGCTGCCCAACCAGTATTTTCGTTTGAATATTAATTGTATGCTGGCAAGTACGGCAGGAGCGTAGGCCATTGATAAAAGTTTGGTATCATGACCGCCGGCGATCAGCACCGGGTCGTATGAACAATAGGCATACGCAATGCCCCCGAATATGCTCACCCAGGGATTGAGGCCAATGACAATGCACAAAAGATAAAAGCAAAGTGCTGCAATGAATAAATAGAATACCGGTTTAGGAAAACCCAGTGTAAGAATATCATGTACATATCCCAGGTGAATATTCATTGGTTCTTTCGGGCCAAGGGCTATCTGGAACGTAGGCATCCCGCTCATCATGCTGTTGGTCCATTTTGGGAAGTGGCCATATTTTTCCTTGAACTCAAAAGACTGCTGGGCCATGGCTTTCCATTGTATCACGTCACTTTGCTGAACGGCTTTTCCTTCCAGGGCAGGCCTGGTTAAAATAACAGAGAGTAATAAAAATGTTGCTACAGCAACCAAATGGGGCAGAACCTGTTTGAAAGAGATATTCTTCATATATAATTTTTGCTTCGGCAAAATAATGCTAAAAAAATCAAATTAGCAGGTAATTGCCCGCAAAGCTTCTGTTGACGGCATAAAAAAAGCCACTGGTAAGTGGCTTTATATTTTAAGAAAGAAGTTTATTAATTCCCCATTCCCTGTTGTGCATTCTGCATATTCTCCATTTCGCCTTTTAAGTTCTTGCGTTTGAAGAGCGATACGTCGATCTTACCAAAGCGCCAGTTAAAATTCAGGCGAACGAATTGCGGATCCCTGCGGCGTTCATTATCCTGGATGAAGGTTGTTCCTTCGGAATGAGTGGCATAGATCCGGGTGCGGAAGATATCGCTGAACTGGAGCGTTATGGAAGCGGCATTGTTCTTCAGGAATTCTTTCCGGATAGAAATATCAGCACCGAAGATCGGCTTGATATATCCCTGTGAACTTGGTTGTGAACCTCCGCCAAACATCATACCCATTCCACCGCGGTTTCCACCACCGCCCGGAGCCACCAGCGTTTTGGCTGTATAGTCACCAGACAACTGGATAGAATAGTTTTTAGGCAATTTGAAACTGTTATTGATCTTGGCAAACCAACTGAACAATGCACTGTTAACGCTTCCTGCAAGATTACCTGCTTTAATGGTTGAGTTAAACAGGTTGAGATTGGTTGTAAGATCCCACCATTTTGCCGGTTTGTTTTTCCCAGTTAATTCAAGCCCTACGGTATAACTCCTGTTTGCATTTTCATAGGTGTTCATGATAACGGTACCGGTTTTGGTCGTGTCGGGGTTTGAAGTTCTGTACTGGTATCTAGTGATCAGGTCATCGGTATTGCGGAAATAAACAGTAGCTAAAAAGCTATTGCTTGCTTTGTATTGATTTGAATACGATAATTCCAGCAGGTTGGTGAATTCCGGAACCAGGGCCGGGTTACCCACCGACAGGTTCAATGAATCAGAATAGTCAATGAAAGGGATCAGCTGGAAAAAGTTCGGCCTGTTTATCTTTCTTGAATAATTCAACTGCATATCCTGCTTATCATCCAGTTTGTATGTAACAAATGCACTTGGGAAGAAGCTCAACGGGTAATCTGTTTTGAACTTCTGGCTTTTCGTGATCAGGTTACCGGTGTATGAGGAGCTTTCAACCCGAAGTCCCAATTGGTAACTGAGTTTTTTGATCTGGTGAGAGAATGTGATATACCCGGCATACAAAGCGTCATCAAATTTATAATTGTTGCTCAGCCTTGATACAAGAATATACTGCCCGGGTGATCCCTGAACATAGTTATCGTTAAAACTGGTAAAATTCCTGAAAGACGCTCTTGCCCCGGTTTCAATTTTCATTTTGCTTGTGATCGGGTCGGCATAATCAGTCTGCACAGTAAAGAACTGTGTTGTTCCTCCTCCTTTTGATTGCTCCACAATGAGGGGAGTTTTCGGATTATTGCTTGGATAGAAATATTGCGTACCGTAATCCCCGGTATTATCGTTCTTACTGTAATTATAGTTCAGATCGGCAGTCCATTCTTTATTTGCTTTGGCAAAGTTGTGTTTGAAACTCATGGTTGCTCCATAGTTATGGAAGTTACCTATGTTCTTACTTGATCTTTCGCCCCGGTCGCTGATGGTGCCTGATGGCCTTACTGTATCGCGGTATGTATTGATGACATCATTTGTTTTGAACTGGCCTCTTACAATATTACCGCCAATGGAAATGGTATTCCGATTATCAATAAAATAATCCATCCCCATCCGGCCAAAAGCAAAGAAACCGGAGTTAATGGGTTTATTACGCTGTTTGAGATAAGCCGTGGTGTCAGCATCGAAGTCAGTACGGTCGGTTTTTACCGTGCTCACGGATTTACGCATACCAAACTGGCCGGCAGCAAAGAAGTTTACTTTACCCTGTTTCAGGTTTATATCTCCTCCAAGGCTGGGACGGCCACGCATATCAATACCTGCACGGATGTTTCCGTTATATCCTGCCTTCCTGTTTTTCTTAAGAATGATATTGAGGATACCGGCACCACCGCCGCTGGCATCATATTTTGCAGAAGGGTTGGTGATGATCTCAACAGAAGCGATCGCATCGGCAGGGATCTGGTCAAGGGTCATGGTAGTAGGCCTTCCATCAACAAAAATTTGCGGAGATGCATTGCGTAAAGAAACATTACCATCTATATCCACATTAACGGAAGGCACATTCTTCATTACATCCACGGCTGTTCCACCAACGCTGTTCAGGTTCTTCTCTACGTTAAAGACCTTGCGGTCTATTTTCATTTCCAGGGTAGCTTTGCTGGCACTTACGGTTACATTTTCCAGTTGTTTGGCATCTGCTTCCAATTTGATATTGCCCAGGTCTTTGTCCACGCCACTTAACATGCTGCTGAAGTCTCCGTTCTTTGCAGCACCCATGTTGAGTTCAAAATTCACTTTACGCTCAATGGCCTTAAAGCCGATGGCAGTTATCTTCAATTTATAAGTAGCCATAATGGAGAGGTTCTCCATGCTGAACTCTCCTTTTTTAGTGGTAAGCATACCGGCTACCACCACATCTTTGCGCTTCTTTGTTACAGAGTCAAATTTATTCTGGATCAGTTGTACCGAAGCAGCATCCAGGGGTTTACCGCTCGTGCTGTCCAAAACCTTCCCGTAAAAATGGCCCATGTTCATATTCTGTCCGCCCATGCCACCCCGGTTTCCGCCACCCGTGGGCATTTGTGAAAATGCCGTTGAAAAGGCCAGTGTAAAAACCAGGATCATCAAAAGTTTACCAGTACGTATCATTTATAGTTGTTTTATTTTTTTTAACCGGGTGCAAAGAACCTTCAAAAAAAGGGAAATACCTGCTAGTATCAGGATGAGTGGTATATATGGATGGGGCAAGGAAACCAGGCTGCTACTGATGTAGTTGCATATAGATGACCAATTGTATCAGCCCCGTCAATAAGCCCACCAGCAAGCCAAATAGCTGTAGCCGTATAAACAGTTTTTTTGCAGTTTTGTTCAACAGGATATCCGATTGTTTGAGAGAAAGTCCGGCGATCTTTTCTGTGATCAGCTTTTTAGGATCGATATCCTTTTCAAGATTTGACAGGTAAGACTCCATAATGACGGGGAACAGGCTCTCCAGTTCCAGCAAAAATGCTCCTTTCAATTGGTTGATGGTCTTATCGCCGATGAACATAGACAGCATGGGTAAACTATCCTTCAGTTTCTCCCGCAGAAAATGATCAATGTGGTATTCGATCTCTGGTTTTAATTTATCAAAGCTGGCGGGGTCAGTTGCTTTTTCTTTTAATGATGAGAAGGAGAATAGCTCTTTGCTTGCCATCTCGGCCAGTTGCTGTGCAATCAGCGGTTGATATTTTGGTAACAGACCCTGTAATTTAAATCCCAGCACAGAAACTGGTCTTTGCGGCCAGAATAGAATTTTAAAGGTCAGCCAGATCACTAACCAACCCGTGATGGCGGAAAAAAGAACGGGCAGTATATGGTAAGTCCATTGCATGTATTGATCAGCGGGTTGCAAAGAAAAGGATTAATGCTGCCGGTTCAAAATGTAATTTTGAAGGACACCTGTTTTTCTTTATTTTTGCCGCTGTTTAAACGGTAGCCATAGCTCAGTTGGTTAGAGCATCAGATTGTGATTCTGAGGGTCGTGGGTTCGAGCCCCATTGGTTACCCCAAAAGCCCGGATGTGTTCCGGGTTTTTTTATGCCCAAACAGTAGGATTAAGACAGTAATAGGGAAATAAAACTACCGCTCATCCGTTCTCATTTCCGAAAAACTCCTTTAACAAAACATTATTCAAAATCATGCGTTTATGAGAAAGGGAGACAGTTGTTTTTCCGTTATTTTTACAACATGCAAAAAATTGCAGCATTTATGATGAGTAAAAAATTTATTCCGGTACTACTGGTACTTACCGCCGCAAGCCTTTTTTTAGCTTTTCAAACCCAGGGAAGAGCCGACCATGATAACCCCAAATCAAAGTACACTAGAATACTCCGAAATGTGGGATTATTACTTGAGCAGGGTCATTATAGTCCTAAAAAGATCGACGATAGTTTCTCCAAAGAAGTGCTTAAGAAATTCATCGGGGATCTTGACAATGACCGTAATATTCTGTTGCAAGGCGACCTGGAAGATTTCAAAAAATATGATAACAAAATTGATGATGAGATACATGGCGCAGAACTGGTATCATTTTACGGCATCAATGAAGTTTATCTAAAACGCCTGAATGAAACTTCGGTGTTGTATAAAGACATACTGGCAAAGCCGTTTGATTTTTCAAAAGAAGAGAACGTTCAGCTTGACAGGGAGAAACTGGCAAACCCTAAGAGCGAAGCTGAAAGAAAGGAAATATGGAGAAAGCGGTTGAAATATATGACCCTGACCAGGTATTCCGATTTGCTTGATGACCGGGAGAAGAATAAGACGAAAGAAGATTTCAAATTTAAAGCAGACTCTACCCTGGAAAGAGAGGCAAGGGATGCAGTAAGAAGGCAGATCGAGCGATATTTCACTACTAAAAAAACAAGGGAGACCAGTGATGAGAACTTCAGCACTTTTGTAAATGCAATTACTGGTGTGATGGATCCTCATACAAATTACTTTGCTCCTATTGATAAGCGATCATTTGATGAAGGCATGAAAGGTAGTTTCTTTGGTATTGGCGCCCAGTTGAAAGAAGATGACGGAAAGATCCGGATCGCTACGCTTATTTCCGGTGGCCCTGCATGGAAGGGTGGAGAATTGAAAGTAGAAGACGAGATCATAAAAATAGGACAGGGCAGTGCCGAACCGATTGATGTGACCGGCTACTCTGTAACTGATGCGGTTAAACTGATACGTGGCGCTGAAAAGGGATCAGAAGTAAAACTGACCGTACGAAAAATGGACGGCACAGTAAAAGTGATATCCCTGGTAAGAGACGAAATAAGATTGGACGATACGTTTGCAAAGAGCGCCATTATTAATGGCGATCACAAAGTTGGATATATCTACCTGCCGGAATTTTATGTTGATTTTGCAGATCCCAATGGTGCCAAATGTTCAGAAGATGTAGCGAAAGAAGTAAAGAAACTTAAGGATGAAAATGTAGAGGGTATTATTATCGACCTGCGTGGCAACGGTGGTGGCTCTTTACCTGAAGTGGTGAAAATGGCCGGACTGTTCATTGAAGACGGCCCCGTTTGTGTGGTTAAAGGGCGTGAAGAAAAACCTTACCAATGGAAGGATAAAGATAAAAGCGTTCTGTATACCGGACCATTGACAGTAATGGTTGATGAATTCAGTGCAAGTGCTTCGGAAATATTTGCTGCGGCCATACAGGATTATAAAAGAGGTATTGTGATCGGCAGTACTTCCACATTCGGAAAAGGAACCGTTCAACGTACCATTCCACTAAACCCGGAAAGTGAGAACCCGGCCTTTACCAGCAAGAATACAGAAGACCTGGGATCGGTTAAACTGACCCTGCAGAAATTCTACCGTATTAATGGCGGCTCTACCCAGCGAAAAGGGGTTACCCCGGATATTGTTATCCCCGACAGGTATGAAACGCTGAAATTCCGGGAAAGAGATGATAGCTATGCGTTGCAATGGGATGAGATAGGCAAAGCGGATTATAAGCCATGGACAAGTACCGTGAGTGAGGATGCCGTGGTGAAATACAGCACCGACCAGGTAGCCAAAAGCCCGGTGTTCAATAAAATAAAAGAAAACCTGAGCTGGATGGAAAAGTATAACGACAAAGAATATTCATTGAGCCTGGCAAAATACAAAGAAGAACAAAAACTGATGAAGGCAAAGGGTAAAGAACTGGACGAGCTTTACAAACTTGCCAAAGAGTTGAATGTAAAGAATACAGCCGCAGATGCCGAAACACTGAAGACCGCCACGGACAAGGTTGAAAAAAATAACCAGTGGCTTAAACGGGTTGGAAACGATATCTATATTGATGAAACCGTAAAGGTGATGAACAATATGATCAGCCAGAGTTCCACAGCAAAAAGTAACTAATTGATTCCTGGTATAAAAAAACTGCCCAGCTTCAGACTGGGCAGTTTTTTTATTTGTACTAAGCTTTATTACTTTAAATATCTTTCTTCCATTACTTTTTTATGGTGATTAAAATGGCCGATTGTTACAAAGCCAAAACATTTAGCCGTAGCCGGATTGTTGTTGGCTACGCCTGAAAAATCCAGCATCTCACTGGTAAAACTTTTATACATAAGTTCGGTTCCTTTGCGAACTGCTAAAAACTCATCCACCAGTTCCTGCCAGGTACGCCGGTTTGAATCTGAATTGTCGGCATAGCTGTTCTCATCAAAGCCGGGGAGAGAAGCAGATTCTTTTCTTGCAAAGCAAAGCGCCCGGTAATTGAAGATCCTTTCTGCATCAATGATATGTTGAAGTACTTCTTTCAGTGTCCATTTACCCGTATCATACGCATAAGCAGATTTTTCTTCCGTGATGGTGGCTAAGAATTGTTTTATTTCCGGCAACTGGTTTTCAAAAGCGGCCAACAGGTCATCTTCAGCAACCTGGTCAACATAGCGTTTGAAATAGGCAGGATAGGAGGAGGGAGAAGGTTTTGACATGGCGTTCTGTTTTATTGTTTTTATTTTGGGAAGTGAAATTACTCAAAATTCATCAGTAAAATATTCTGTGCATTTTTTTTGGAACAAAAAAAGATCCTTTCAGCAACGAAAGGATCTTATAATAACTTATAGAATGAAATTATCCCTTTTTATTTTTTTTCATCTTAGGCTTTGGCAGCACTTCCTTTTCATCCTTTGTTTCGCCTTTTAATGTGGAAGCCAGCTTAACTGCTTCATACGCATTTACGATACCGCCGGTTCGGCTAAGGTCACCGAATTCAACGGTTTCATCGGTACCCGGTTTGGTCACTTTGTACTCGGGTTTTTGCGCCGACTTTTCGATCACATACTTTAACTGTTTGGCCGAGAGGTTAGGAAAATATTCTAACGTTAATGCGGCAATTCCTGCAACCAGGGGACAAGCCATACTTGTTCCTTGTAAATTACCATAATTATTTCCCCCCGGTATGGTGGAGTATATTTTTACCCCTGGTGAAAATACGTCCACTTCTTTTTTCCCATAATTACTGAAGGAGGCTGTAAGTCCGCCGGCCTTTGGATCTCCGCTTGCACCCACGGTGATAATATTCCCTGCTCTTCCCTTACCACTGATATAAGTCGGGTTCGGAAAGTTAGCAGCTGTATCCACGTCTTTTGCATCATTGCCGGCAGCATGCACCAATAAAACATTTTTATTTTCTGCATAGGCAAAAGCCTCATCCACCCATCGTTTCTGTGGTGAGAAACTTTTTCCAAAACTCATGCTGATGATCCTGGCGCCATTATCGACTGCATAGTGGATCGCCAGGGCAATATCCTTATCGTGTTCATCGCCATCGGGTACGGCCCTCAGCATCATGATACGGACATTATCGGCAATGCCATCCATTCCTTTCCCGTTATTCCGTACTGCGGCAATGATGCCGGAACAGTGTGTACCATGCATGGGTGTGGACGCCATGATATCGTTGTTGCCATAACTGCGGTCGTTAATATTGGTTTCATTATCTCCAACAATGTTCTTACGGTATTCAACCGGAGGTTTTCCTTTGGCTTCTGCTTTGCGTTGTTCGCCTTCCACGTAGTCAATGTATTCTTTTAATCCGTCTATGAGTTCCTTGCTGGTCTGGTCCATCAGGTTATTGGCTTTCATCAGGCCCAGGAAATCAGTCTTTGCTTTCTTTTCTGCAAATGATTTGGTAACATATTTGTCCAGGTCATTCCCGGTGAAGGTATCCTTCGCCAGGGCGATCCTTAAAACACTATCGCTTTTTGTCAACGTACTTTGCAGGTCTTTCAGCCTTTCAAGATCTATATCTTTAAATTCATTCTCCTTGGTATCCTCAGCTGTTATTTCGACTTTTGCTTTTAAGAACATCTCGTACTCATCCGCTTCTTCTTTACTTAAGGAGGCTTTGTTTACCTGCTTATCATCCCACTTACTTTTCAGGCTGTAGTAAACCCGGGCACCTTCGTAACTGTCTTCCTTAACGTTGCGGCCATCCTTTCCTCCCAAAAAATTCCAGCCATGTACATCATCAACATATCCGTTGCCATCGTCATCGATCCCGTTGCCGGGTATTTCTTTGGGGTTGGTCCACAAAATGGATTTCAGGTCTTCGTGCAAGGTATCAATACCACTATCGATCACCGCTACAACCACGGTGGTGCTTTTAAGATTTTTGCTTTTGAGGAATTCGTAGGCTTTGTCGGCACTCACGCCATAATAACCGGTAGATGCTTTGTCCATCATGTGCCAGCTCTTGGGCACCTCCTCTTTTGCCGTTTGGGCAAAGGAGATCACATTCAGTGTTAACAGGGTAAACAGGATACTTAAGATCTTATTCATGTATGCGTATTTTTATTTTATCGAAAATAGACATTGCAGCAAGAAGAGCCACGCCGCCCGTATTTATTTACAAAACTTTATAGGTTGAATTTAATGCCCTGCGCCAGGGGAAGTTTATCCGTGAAGTTGATGGTGTTTGTTTGCCTGCGCATGTAAACTTTCCATGCATCGCTGCCGCTTTCACGTCCGCCGCCGGTTTCTTTTTCACCGCCGAAGGCACCACCTATCTCTGCACCCGAGGTACCGATATTTACATTGGCAATGCCGCAATCACTTCCGGCATGCGAAAGGAATTTTTCCGCCTCCCTTAAATTATTTGTCATGATGGCGGATGACAATCCCTGGGGAACTCCATTCTGTAGGGCAATGGCTTCGTCCATGGTTTTGTACTTCATCAGGTACAGAATGGGAGCGAAGGTCTCATGCTGTACGATCGCAAAACTATTCTTCGCTTCGGCAATACAGGGTTTTACATAGCAACCACTTTCATATGCTTTGCCTTTCAGCACCCCGCCTTCCACCACAAACTTTCCGCCTTCTGTCTTACATCTTTCAATGGCATCTAAGTACATCTTCACCGCATCTTTGTCAATCAGCGGACCCACATGATTCTTTTCATCCAACGGATTACCGATCTTCAGTTGCTTGTATGCATTCACTAATTTATCCCTGAACTTATTGTATATCTTTTCATGAATGATGAGCCTGCGGGTAGAAGTGCATCGTTGCCCTGCCGTACCAACTGCACCAAATGCAGCACCGATCAAAGCCATATCCAGGTCTGCATTTTCGGTGATGATGATGGCATTGTTGCCACCCAGTTCCAGTAAACTTCTTCCTAACCGTTGTCCAACAGCTGCACCAACCGCCTTACCCATTCTTGTACTGCCGGTGGCAGATACCAATGGAATTCTTGTATCGTTGCTCATCCATTCACCCACATTTCTTCCACCGCAAATGATATTGGAAACTCCTTCGGGCACATTATTTTTTTTGAATACCGGTTGAATGATGTTCTGGCAGGCGATGGCACAAAGCGGTGCTTTCTCACTCGGCTTCCATACACATACATCACCGCAAACCCAGGCAAGCGCAGCATTCCAGCTCCATACGGCTACAGGAAAATTGAAGGCAGAGATAACGCCTACAATTCCCAGCGGGTGATATTGTTCATACATGCGGTGGCCGGGCCGTTCGCTGTGCATGGTTAATCCATGTAATTGCCTCGACAATCCAACAGCAAAGTCGCAGATGTCGATCATCTCCTGTACTTCACCCAGACCTTCCTGCAGACTCTTGCCCATCTCATAACTAACCAGTTGGCCCAGGGCCTGTTTATTCTTTCTTAGTTCTTCGCCGATCTGCCGTACCACTTCGCCACGCTTTGGCGCAGGCCATGTTCGCCATTCTGCAAAAGCCACTTGTGCTTTTTTAATAACGGCTTCATAACTTTTTGCATCGGCGCCCGTAACAGAAGCGATCAGCTTACCGTCAACCGGAGACCAGGAATCTAATCTTTCGCCTTTTGATTTTATGGAAACAGAACCTGTGGAGACACCATCATTGGTTGCGTTAACTTTTAATGCCTTTAAAAAATTCATATCAAACGATCGTTTATTTCGTACAAATGAAACCGCAAGTTACCGATTTGGGGGGAAACGTAAAGTTGATGCTGGATACAAGATTCAAGGTACCAGATACCGGATACAAGATTGTGGCCTAGTAAGATCCTGCATCTTGTATCTTGTATCCGGCATCAATACTGCTCCGACTCGTTGGGGAAATCCCGGCTCTTTACATCCTTAATATATTGCTTCACTGCCCCATCTATCTGCTCGTACATATTGAGGTATTGCCTCAAGAACCGGGGTTTGAATTCGGTGTTGATTCCCAGCATGTCGTGCATTACCAGTACCTGACCGTCGGCATTGCCGCCGGCACCAATGCCAATGGTGGGTATGTGCAGGCTTTCGCTTACTTCTTTTGCCAGCACAGCGGGGATTTTTTCCAGCACAATGGCAAAGGCACCGGCTTCCTGCAAAAGCAAAGCATCTCTTTTAAGTTTGGCTGCTTCATCTATTTCCTTTGCCCGAACATTATAGGTGCCGAATTTATAAATGCTTTGTGGGGTTAGTCCAAGGTGCCCCATTACAGGAATGCCGGCACTTACGATCTTTTTAACGGAGTCAAGCACTTCTTCACCGCCTTCCAGTTTTACGGAATGTCCGCCGGTCTCTTTCATTATCTTGATGGCAGATGCAAGGGCGATGTCTGAATTGGATTGATAATACCCAAAGGGCATATCCACCACCACCAGGCAGCGGTCGATACCACGTACCACGCTTTGGGCATGGTAGATCATCTGGTCGAGCGTGATGGGCAGGGTGGTTTCATGACCGGCCATTACATTGCTGGCGCTGTCGCCCACGAGTATGATATCTATACCGGCTGCATCAAATATTTTGGCAAAAGAAAAATCATAAGCGGTGATCATGGAGATCTTTTCCCCGGCCGCTTTCATTTTCTGTAACGTATTGGTAGTTACCTTTTTTATTTCTTTGTTGACTGACATAGCACAATTGTTTTAGATTAACCGATGATGCTGAGTGGAGTTGGCTCTGCGTTAGAATAAAACAATTCCGGGGAGCAATTGAGGCTGTAAATGTAGAAAGAATTTTAATTAAAAACTATTTTTAAAACCGGGATGGATTCCTCTTCGGAAGACGGATTTTTTACATACAACAGCAATTCTTTGATCTTATTGAAAACAATATTGTCCCTGTAATAATAATACCAGTCCTGTACTAATTCGATCCCTGTGAATTCTTGAGGACTAAAGTCCAACTGCGGCAGTATGAATCCAGAAACTGTTCCAGTGGAATCATAAGTAGGCACCGGTATTCTTGTGTTACTGAGCAGGTAAGGGTTGATCTCCTCTTTTTTTAATTTGGTATTGGTCTTAATTGAAAAGGCATCAGCCTTTCCTTGTAAAATATAAGGCCAAAGTGTTTCAATCAGGTTGCGGTTATAAAGTTGTTTTATAGTGATTATAACCGCATTTGAATCGAAATTTATTTTCCGGCTGGTCTCCAGGAGAAAAAGCGGGCTACTTTTTTTACCTGGACGGTACTTGTATTTAAAGTTGAAACAAGTACTGAGCAAACTTCCCTGCCCCAGGTATATGCCCGTACTTGTCTTGATAGAGTTCATTGGCGAAATAAAAGGGACGTAGCTTTTTAATACCCCTTCTTCAATAAATAGTATCTGGGTGATGTCTGTCAGTAGCAACGAATCAGGGTTAATTCTATTACGGATAATTTCATTTCTTAAATCAGGTATGATGGGATTCCCGCTTGAATCATATTCAGGTATAGGAAATCTACAAGCCGGATCTATTAATATATCTCCGGCTGAATCCTTATTCAGATAGGTAATTGCGTTTGCGTCGTTAATGCCGTAATAAACAGGAAGCGCTGCGTTTATTTCTTTTTTTATAAGCCTTTCAACTAATAGCTTGTTCAGTTGTGCTTTTTCAAACCTTACCTGGTCATTCACATACGCTGCCCATTCGATGGAGGATTTGCTGATGAACTTATCAAATTGGGTAGGCCGGGCAAGATTTTGGGTGAACGAAACGCTGCTTATCAGAATGAATAAAACAGTCAGTATTCTTTTCATGATGAATAAACGACGCACCGGGCTTATTATTTCGGGCGTCTTGTTAAAATATTTCTGGTTGGGGTTCTTACTCTTTTTCATAGCTCAAACTTATAACCCCCGAAGCAAACAGTTTGGTTGAAATGAGTTTGAGTTTTGTGATGTCGGTGATATTCTTAAACAGCGGAATGCCCTTGCCCAGCAGGATGGGATTAATAAAGAACCAGTAACCGTCTATCAATCCTTCTGCCAGTAAAGAATGAGCGGCTGAAGGACTGCCGAAAAGAAGGATGTCATGTTGGGTGCTTGCTTTTAATTTACTTATCTCGTTTTTCAGATCATTGCTGATGATCTGTGTTTGCGGAAGTTCTTTGCCCTGCCATGACCTGGACAATACAACTTTCTTTGCCTTTGCATACCAGCGGGAATGCTCTATATCGTGTTTGCTGGCACCGGGTTTTTCAGCGGCGGTAGGCCAGTAGGCTTCCATCATTTCAAAAGTAACCCGGCCGTAAAGTGCGGTATCAGTTGTTTCCACCCGGCTGCCTACGTAGTCAAATATTTCGTCGTTTATTTGTATCCAGTCCATTCCCCCGGTTGGATCGGCAACAAAACCATCCAGTGATGTGTGCATGAAATAGATCAGCTTTGCCATACATGTCTTTTATGTGTATATCGAAAGTACAAAAATTAAAATTTCCCGGTTACTCTCCGCTTACAGGATATAAAGCCTCATGAGACGAGATTTTGGTAGAAGGGAATCCCGGACATGTAAAAAAAAACGTGGCGGTGGGATTACAAAATACCCACCTACAGAACTCCGGCAAACAAGTATAAAGGGTTACCAAAATTGCGACTCACGGGTCTTTAAAAACACTTGAACTAGTGATTTTGCGCCTCATTAAAACTGATCATCCAGTTCACGCCGAACTTATCGGTGAACATACCGAAATAATCGCCCCAGAAGGTTTTATTCATCGGCATCTTCACTTCGCCGCCATTTGAAAGGCCATTGAACAGCCGGTCTGCTTCTTCAATACCGCCCACGGTGAGGGAGATGGAAAAATTATTCCCCTGTACATAATTGGGCGCCCACTCGCCGCCGGTGTCGCTGCCCATTAAAAAGATTTCCTTACTTATGCCTAAAGAAACGTGCATGATCTTTTCGGCATCTTCTGCCGGAACAGGCTTCGATCCTTCGTAAGCAGGCATGTCTTTAAAACGTCCCATGTAAATGAATTCGCCCCCGAGTACGGAGCGGTAAAAATTAAAAGCTTCTTCGCAGTTGCCTTTAAAAGTGAGATAGATGTTTGCGGTGGCCATAGCTTCTGTTTTTATTTGTAGAAATTATTTCCCAAAATACAGAAATCGCTATACCCGTTGATGCCGTTTATAAAATAAAACAGGAGTTGATGAAAATTTAATCCAGGCCCCGGGTGAAATGCCGGTGTCAGATCTGTTGTTAGTTACAAATGCAGCCGGGCCTGTTCGGGCACTTCTTCTTTGTGCTTTCTTTTTTGTGCGGCGTTTTTTTAGCGGACTTTTTACCTCCACCGGCATTCACGGTAACACTTGAAAGAATGAGGAGGACAAGGATGCTTAAAAATAGCTTTTTCATGTAGTTGTTATTTATATGCTCTGCTAAAGTAATGCAGTTTGCTGATATTTTGCTTTCCAATATATTTGTACTTTAAAAATCAAATATGATTCACCAATGAAAATATTTTTCTTACCAATGCTTGTTTTAAGCGTTGCCTTTGTTTCTTTCCGTACCATTGATGTTGCCGCTTCTTTGCCTCTTTGTGATGTGCTAAAAGCTGCGATCAGGGATGAACCGGCAGAATTTGCAAATCTTAAAGGAGCGCTTGCCACTACCAATGATGACGGCTCAAAAGATTACGCATTGAAGATAAGTGCAGATGGCTGGCCAACCAATGAATATGTTAAGGCGGCTGATGGATCAACTTCGGTTGATATCCGCAGCGAATCCACTACCAAGGAAAAGGCATCGGAATTATTCAACAAAACAGCCAATCAAATTGCCGGCTGTTTAGGCATTAAGGGAAATGTTATCCAGGCCGAAGGGGTGGAACAGTTACTGGTATTTACCAAAGACAAAACAGATGTCGGGCTTATGCTGATCACCAGTAAGGGAAAAACATTTGTGCTGGTATCTGTCTCAAGGGAATCCTGATGCTAAAAAGTAAACCATTCCGGTCTGTTACATTTCACCAGCGGCTATGCTGTTGTTTATCATAAAACAGGCAGCAATAAAAAAAGCAGCCAACAGCAAAGTAAAGATCAGCAGTATCGTAAAACTTTTTCCTGAATCAAACATCATTTTGCCGGGGCTGTTCCGGTCGTAATAAAGCGGGAGTTGATCTCCCACCTGGTAAGGCATTCCGGCAACAGATATTTGTTTCTGTACAACTTCATTGCTGCCTTCTATTGGATATTCAATGATTGCACTGTTCAAGCCCTTCAGCGAGTTGCCGGATAATTCCCGGATGGTGCCCACTGTTTTCACTCCATTTCTTTTCATGCGCTTTACCTTGTTCATCTTATACAAAATGACCAGGAAGGGGATGAAGCCGAGTACAATGAGTAATGCGTAAATAAAAATCATGACCAATGATTGAAAGCCTAGGCTTTAGCCGTATTATATCCTTTCTCTCCAAAGGGTTGCAGTTCTTCAATGAACATCTCTTCCAGTTTCTTCGCTTCTTTGTTGTAGTCAACTTTGTCTTCGTCCTTTTGTTCGATCTCTGCTAATATCTCGAACCGGAAATTATCTTCCCCAAATTCTTTCCATTCTTGCTGCAGCAATGTGTTTCGGTGGCCACCAAACTTCAGTTCCACTTTGATCCGGTTCCAGATCGCATCCAGGTTAACGCTGCTGCCAACGAATATCTTCCCATTGACTGTATTCCGGACCTGGAACACGCCGATCCTGAATTTCTTCAGCCTGTACTCATCTTTTAATTGTTTAGTTGATGCCATAACCAACGTATTGAATTTTCCATGCGTCCTGGCCAGTGGGCCGCCTGAGAAAAGTTTAGTGAAAGCGCTTTATTGGTTTTGTTATGGCCGGATCGATCTTATTACATGGGAACATAACACCCTGTTCCGTTCTATCCATATACCGCCGGGTTAAGGGTATCGTCTTCATAACCGCTTTTTATAACCGTCGATAACATTTTAAATTTTTCATTGGCGTTGAAACAATGCAGGGCATGTGCAGGAATGATGATGCCATTGCCCAGCTTAAGGGTATGCACTTTATTATTGATCGTAATTTCGGCCGACCCATGAATGATCTGGATATAGGTATCAAAAGGGCTTGACTTTTCTGATAACTCTTCCCCTTCATAAAAAGACATGGCGGTAATGTTGCCGGTTGATTTTTTGATGATCGTTTTACTAACAACCGCATTGGGGATATATTCGATTATCTCTACAATGATATGCGCCGATGCTTTATCAAGTTCACCGGTATTGTTAAGATCAGGATTGTTGTTCGGGTTGGTCTTATCCGTCATTGTTCAGCTTTAAGAAATTTCAAGATACAGATTTAATTATAATACTTATTTCAATATTTCTCCCGAAGCTCTCCAGGAGATTTGGGAACCGGTGATCCGCCTGTACAGCATCCTGGGCTGGGCCGTTGCCGGTAGGTAAGCATGCCCGTTATGCCGTGATTACCCAGTTCGTTTTTTCCTCAATGGGTTTTCTTTTGCCGGGTGCCGGGGGTACTGCAATATGACCAATGTAAAAAAAGCCGAGCAGCTTATCGTTTTCTCCAAGCCCAAAAAACGGTTTGGCATTTTCCAGGTATGTGATGCCGCCGGTTGTCCAGTAACCACCCAGGCCATAAGCGGCCACCGAAAGATAGATATTCTGTACGGCGCATGCCACCGCTTCAATATCCTCGATCTCTGGAATGTTCTTTTTTTCCGACCGCTTCATGCAAATGGCAATGATATGCGATGCTTTCAATGGTTGCTGCTGCAGCTTGGTATATTTCTTTTCATTAAATGCATCCCCGGCTTCCAGTTTGTAGAGACTGCTTTGAAATTCGGCCAATGCCTGTAATCCTTCACCGGTGAAAACGGTAAACTGCCAGGGCTCTTCCTGTCCGTGGTTGGGTGCCCAGGATGCATTGATCAGTATCTGTTTTATGATTTCGTCATCTGCTTTTTTGTCCTGGTCAAACTGGTCGGGAAAAACAGACCGCCTGTTCCTCATCAGTTCATTCAATGATTCTGCTGTCATGTGTTTCAAATTATTTTATGTAAAGTTCGCCGAATGGGAGAGAAGGTTGTTCTGAGATGGAAAAAATATTTTTCCGAAAACCCCGTAGGGGTGATATTTTAAAATGTATTAGCTTACTTCACTTCCTCCCACAAATGCCTCACCAATCCATCTACCAATCCTATTTTGGGTACGTACATTTCGTTGGCGCCGGCCCAGCGCATGGCATTAATGTAAATGAGCAGGGCAGGTATTATTACATCGGCACGGTCGGGGCGGAGGCTGTAGAGCCGCATTCTTTCTTCCAGGGTTACGCTGCTTAATTCTTTGTGATAGTCTCTTAAAAGTTCCAGGCTGATGGGCTTGCCTTCTTTTCGTTTGCTGAGTGAAAATACTTTGTTGATATTGCCGCCACTGCCAATGGCCATCACTTCTTTTTGTCCTTTCGTTACGGTTTTGATTATTTCCTTCATTACTTCCCAGGTCTTTTCATTCACCGCATCCTGCAGGAGGCGAATGGTACCAATGTTGAAGGATTCTTTATAATTGAGCCGGCCATTGCTGAAGAAGGAAAGTTCGGTACTGCCGCCGCCTACATCAATGTACATATAGCTGTGGTCTTTGTCGAGAGTTTCTGCAATGTGATTTTCAAAAACGATCCCGGCTTCCATATCGCCGCTGATCACTTCAATGGAAATGTCGGTTTCCATTTTTACTTTGCGTATGACATCATCCGAATTCTTCGCATCCCTCATGGCACTGGTGGCACAAGCGATCATATTCTTTACATCGTATGCATTCATCAGGTGTTTGAATGCCTTCATCGTCTGCAGCATCATGCCGATCTTTGCCTTGGGTATCACACCAAATTCAAATACATCAAATCCCAGCCTCAGAGGAACCCGTACCAGGTTGAGTTTATTGAAAACAGGCGTTTTCTTTTCATCGATGGTTACTTCGGTGATCAACAGCCGGGCGGCGTTGCTTCCTATATCGATGGCGGCGAGTCTCAAGATCGTTTAAAACGTTTAAAGGTTTAAGTCGTTTAAGGGTTCCCTTTGCAACGAATTTACGGATTAACTAATTAATGGATTAACGTTTTAAACCCTTAAACCTTTAAACCTTGCAACGTTTAAAGCGCTTTGCGGTAAAGGTAATTGTACGTTTCCACCTGGCTGCGGATCTTTTTGGTATTGCGTGGGTTTACATACTGATTGCTGAGTTCATTGTCGAGTATCCTTGCCTTTATGTTGTCTTTGAGTTGTATCTGCAGTATCTCCTTCAGTTCCTGCTGAATATATTTTTCAAAGATGGGACAAGCCACTTCCACCCGGTGATCGATATTGCGGACCATCCAATCGGCCGAAGAGATGAATACCTTTTCCTTTCCACCGTTGTGGAATATCATTACCCGTGCATGTTCCAGGTATTCATCCACAATGCTGATGGCCTGTACGGGTAGCCTGAATTTTTTATTTTCGGTGAACATGCAGAAGATGCCCCGGATTATGAGTTTAATATCTACACCGGCTTTGGCAGCCTCGTATAATTGAGCAATGAGCAGCTCATCGCTCAATGAATTCAGTTTAAGAATGATGGATGCCGGTTTTTTTTCCCTGGCTGCTTTTATTTCTTTGCTGATGAGTTGAACCAGCTGGCTGCGCATGGAGTTAGGACTTACCATGAGCGTATTGCATTCAAACAATAACTGGACCCTGCTTTTGGGTTGTTCCAGGTAATTGAAAATACGGTTTACATCGGCCATAATATTGCGGTCGGACGTAAGAAGGCAGGTATCACTGTAAACCTTTGCTGTCTTTTCATTCAGGTTGCCGGTACTCACAAAACCATAGTGAATGGTCCGGTTGTTCACTTTCTTTTTTATTAAGCAGAGCTTTGCGTGTATTTTCATATGCGGTACGCCTAACAAAACCTTTGCGCCGGCCTCTTCCAGTTCTTCTTTCCATTCTAAGTTTGCTTCTTCATCAAAACGGGCCCGCAGTTCCAATACGACCGTTACCATTTTTCCATTGCGAACAGCATTGGTGAGTGTGTTGATGATCTTGGACCTGTCTGCCAGCCGGTAGCAGGTTATTTTAATGCTCACCACGTCGGGATCAATGGCAGCTTCCCTTAATAAGTCTATCACACTGTCAAAGGAATGGTACGGCAGGTTTAAAAGCACATCTTTTTTTAAAATAACCTTGTTTACACTGGTTACATTTTTTAATGCCGGATGAATGAAAGGCTTTTTACGAAGGTTCTTCTGGGTAAAAACAGATTCCGGGAAATTCATGAAGTCCACAAAATTGTGAATACGTCCGCCGGGTATCAGGTTGTCTTTTTGCTGCAATCCCATTCTTCTTACCAGGTAGGTAAGCAGGGCAGGGTCGATGGCTTTATCAAAAACAAACCTTACCGGCTTGCCCTTCTTGCGGTTCTTTAATCCTTTTTCGATCTTTTGAATAAGGGAGGTTGATATATCATTATCAATGTCAATTTCTGCATCCCGGGTAACTTTGATAATGTGTGCTGAAAAAGTGTCGTATCCGAAAAAGGAAAAGATATGTGGCAGGCAGAAACGGATGATGTCTTCCAGCAGGATGATATGTTTTTCGGCAGTTTTGGAAGGGAGTATTATAAACCTGGGCAATCGCCTTGTAGGCACAGAAACCAAGGCAAATTTCTGGGGAATACTTTTATCTTTTTTAGAAAGTTTGCAGGCCAGGTAAATAGACCGGTCATTGAGGACCGGAAAGTCCTGTATGCTCTCGATCATCAAGGGAATGATATTACTGCGGATCTCTTCATTAAAATAGTCCAGCACAAAGCGCTGTTGTGCCTTGTTCATCTGGGTTTCATTAACAAGCAGGATTTTTTCCTTTTTAAGTTCCCTCAATATCTCATTCCAGATGCGTTCAAATTCCCGTTGCTGTTCTATAACTATTTCCTGGATCTCTTCCAGGATGGCGCCGGGGGCAATTTCAAGATGCATCCTGGATTTACTGCTGCCGAATTCGATCATCCGTTTCAAAGTGGCCACCCTTACCCGGAAAAATTCATCAAGGTTATTGGAAAAAATGCCAAGAAAGCGGATTCGTTCCCGGAGCGGTACGGTTTCATCTGCAGCTTCCTGAAGTACCCGGTTATTAAAGGAAAGCCAACTGATATCCCGGAATATTATCTTTCTTTTTTGCAAGTTGCTGGTTAAGTAAGTGAAACGAAATTAAATGTATGTAAATGAACAGGCACTTAAATGCGTATTATGTTTATGTGAAGTTTTAAATGACCGTTTATTTTGTATCCTTCATCTTTTGAATAATGGATGTGGTGGAAAATCCTTCCAGTATGGGAACGATCTTTACTTCACCGCCATTGGCGATTACTTCTTTGGCGCCAACAATTTGTTCAATGGTATAATCGCCTCCTTTTACCAGTACATCCGGCAAAATGGTTGTTATCAGGTTTAACGGGGTGTCTTCTTCAAAAAGTATGATGCCGTCTGTCATTACCAGGGATGCCAGTATCAATGCCCTTGAATTTTCATTATTCACCGGGCGGCTTTCGCCTTTTAACCGTTTAACGGATGCATCTGTATTTACCCCAACGATCAATATATGTCCAAATGAAGCGGCTTCGCTCAGTGAAGCAATATGGCCTTCGTGTAAAATATCAAACACGCCATTGGTGAACACAATTTTTTTATTGTGCAACCGCCAGCGCTTTACCTGGTGCACGAGTTCATCAAGGGTGAATATCCTATTGGGTATGCTGCTTACTGATCTCATGTTTTGGTTTATTAATGTAGGGTAAAATTAGTAAACATAAAAAACCCACAACGAGTACGATTAAAAACTGGGCCGACCATTGCAGCCAGCCATTGGCTGTTCCGTATGATTCGGAAACGTTGTACAGTTTCATGGCTTCCATTAAAAGAACCGGGTACAGGCCAATGCCGCCGGGTGTTAGGATCATGGCGATGGTGCCAAAGGCCAATACCGGGAATGCGGAAAGTACAGGCAGGCCGCTGGTTTGTGCAATGGCAAAAAAGCCAAGGTAAGTCCCCCCCAGGTAGCAGCTCCAGATAAAAATGCTGTGCAGGATAAAGCGCCCTTTATTCTTTACATTCTTCAGCGTTAATAATCCTTCAATGATGCCATTAATGATACTTCTAATTTTTTGTATCGGTTTGCTGTCGGGATACTTCCGCAATAAATATCTTAAGATGAGAAAGAAGGCCGACACAAGAAAGATGAGTAGAGCAAGTTTAAATATGGTTGTACCCGTATTTTTGGAAAGGATATACAGTTTAAATTTCTCCATCGCATAGCCGCCTACCACATCGGCCTGGGTAAGCAGGGAAACGAGAATGATGATAAAGAAAGAAACCAGGTCAACCGCTCTTTCAACCAGGATGGTGCCCACTAATTTGTCGGCCGGTACTTTTTCGTATTTACTCAGGATGGTACACTTTAAAACTTCACCCAGCCGGGGAAAGGCAAAATTGGCTAAGTAACCGATCATCACGGCGCAAAAGGTGTTGCTGGTTTTGGGGTAATAGCCCATCGACTTCATCAGTATCTTCCAGCGGATGGCCCGGCTGAAGTGGCTTGCGATCAAAATGAAGAATACGGGTATGAGCAGGTAATAATTGGCTGTTTTAAGTGCGGTTACAAATTCAGTATAGGCCTCCTCGGAAAGTTTATGAATACTCCACCATACCAGGAAGATGCCTGCTCCAAGGAATAAGGCATACTGTAATATGGCGAATAATGTTTTACGCATAATTGCTTACAAATTACGAAGGAATGGCTTTGAAAAATTTATGAAGGTAAATTTAATAAAGGCTTATTAAACAGGCACAAGATCAAAGCAACATATTATCAATAAGCCTTACTTCGCCCAGGAAGGCGGCACATAATGCAACCAGTTTGTCTTTCCCGTTCCAGTTGTCTTTTAGTTCCAGGTTTCCGGCATCAGCGATCTCCACATAATCGGTTCTAAAACCTGCATCGATTAATTTTTTTACGGCGTCCTCCTTTAATGCAACCAGGTCGCCGGGTTTTATAACTGCTTTGATATGGGAAAGTATTTTAAATATTTCCACGGCCCTTGCCCGGCTTTCTTCATTCAGCCTCATGTTACGGCTGCTCATGGCAAGTCCGTCGGCTTCCCGAAGGGTGGAGCAGATGATGATCTTTGTTGGCAGGGCTTTTAATTCTGTCATCTTTTTTATGACCATGCACTGCTGAAAATCTTTTTGTCCAAGGTATAAATGAGCGGCCGGTATTATGGTCAGTAAGCGATGAACCACCTGGCATACTCCCTGGAAATGCCCGGGGCGGTATTTGCCTTCCAATACGGTTTCAAGATAACCCAGTTCATAAGGTTCATTATTTATTAACCCATCGGGGTACATTTCTTTTACGGTTGGAAGGAACAATACATCGCAGCCGGCTTTTTCCAGTTGGTCAATATCTTTCTCAATGGTGGATGGATAGTTTTGAAAATCTTTTGCGTCGTTGAACTGGGTAGGGTTCACAAAAATGCTGCATATTACCAGATCCCCGGAGTTTTTTGCCATTTCTATCAGTGAAATATGGCCCTGGTGTAAGGCACCCATGGTTGGAACAAAACCTGTTCTGCTGTATTTTTTTCCTGCCTTGTCAAGGAATTGCCCGATATCGGCGGCTTTCTTAAAAACGATCATTGTGCGGTTAATTAGGCTTCAAATGCTTGTTCAATCTAAATTTCCCAAAAAAATACAGTACTTTTGCACTCCCATTAAACTAAAAACTGCAACAAACTAAGCACAAATGTCAACAAAGAAAAGAATTTTATTTATTGCCAATGAGATGTCGCCCTACCTGGAGTTGACCGACTTTGCGGAAACGGTGAACAAACTGGCAATAAAAGCGAACGAAAGCGGTATGGAGGTTCGTTGTATAATGCCCAGGTTTGGAGTGATCAATGAAAGAAGGCATCGCCTGCATGAGGTAGTACGGCTTTCGGGTATTAATGTTACGATCGATAATGACGATTACCCACTCGTTATTAAAGTGGCTTCATTGCCCAATGCAAGGCTACAGATATACTTTTTGGACAATGAGGATTTCTTTAAAAGGAAATCCATCTTCCATGACGAAAAGGAAAACTGGTTTGATGATAATGGGCTGCGTACGGTTTTGTTCTGTAAGGGAGCGCTGGAAACCGTAAAGAAATTCGGCTGGCCACCCGACATCATTCATTGCAGTGGCTGGATGACCGGGCTTATTCCGATGTTCATTAAGAATGCGTATAAGAAAGAACCTGTTTTCAGCAACAGCAAAATTGTTTATACCATCGGGCAGGCAACATTCAAAGAAAAACTCGGCAACGACTTTTTAAAGATAGCTACCCTCAATGACCACATCACTAAAAAGGAACTGGAGCCTTTTAAAGAATGTACGAACCTGGCAATGTTCCGTGGCGGTGCCACCTATGCAGATGCGATCACATTCGGTGCCGATAAGGTGGATAAAAAACTGGTTGACCAGTTTTCAAAAGTGAAAGGAAAGAAAGTGATCAAGTATGATGCTGAAAGTGATTTAACAGACTATTTGCAATTGTATTCCGACCTTGCCAAGTAGAAAAACTAACAAGATCTCATTAAAATAAGTATGGTGCAAAAACGTATTCTATTCATTGCTTTTACAGCTGTTGCTCTTTTCTCATTTTTAAACTGGAACTGTACAAAACTTGATACAACTACGATCGGCAGCGACCTGTTGCCGGCGGTTGACAACGTACATACGTTCGCAGATACAATCTTTGTAAATGCCCAGCAACGTGATTTCAATGATACATCCATCATTCCGTATTTAGACAACCAGGTTTTGGGTAATATCAACAATGATCCCCTGTTTGGAAAAACAACGGGCAACATGTTCCTGCAACTAAAACCCGGCAGCTTTCCTTTTGCATTCGGAAATAAGGACTCTTTAGTCGGGCTTGATTCAGTAGTGTTATGCCTCAGCTATAAATATTTCTGGGGAGACAGTGTTATGCCGCAAAAATTGCAGGTATTTGAAGTAGTGGATTCCCGTTTCCGTGATTCTGTAAATAAGAACTGGGATGTAAATACCCAGCCTAGTACAGCCGCTTCCATTTCTCCCGTAAAAAATGTTGACATAAGAAGACTGGGCGATTACATGAAATATGCCTGGCGCAATGATTCGGTAAATAACCAGATCCGGATAAAGCTTGATGCGGCCTATGCATCCAGGCTTTTTAACAGCGACAGTTCATCTACCGGCCCGGGCAACCATGCCTTTTATAATGATTCCATCTATCGCAATGCTTTTAATGGTATTTCCATTAAAGGTGTAGGAGCCGGCTCTGAAAACGCATTGCTTTATATCAATGTTTCCGATACCAATACAAAACTTGAAGTTCATTACCGGATAAAAAATGCAGGAAATATAGATACTACTTTTAAGTCTTTCAAATTCTCCACTGCATTCCCTTACCCATCTTCCAGTGCCAATTATGTGCAGCGTAACAGGACGGGTAGTCCGGCAGGAGCTCCGCCATCAACAGAGATCTACCTGCAGGCACAACCGGGTACCTATGCAAGCCTGGTATTTCCGGGTCTCACCGGGTACAGCAACCGGATCGTTCACCGGGCTGAGTTGCTCATTGAACAGATACCTGAGAATCCCTATTACGATACTGCTTTTTCGGCCCCTAATTTCCTTTACATGGATCTTAAAGTTCCCGGATCAGCTACGCCGGCTTTATATAAACCCATTTACCTCGACCTGAATACAAATGCTGCTTATGATCCGGATTTCATAAAAGCGGGATATTCTTTTTATCCTACCGGGGGAGTTGACTTCGTTTATTTTGGCGGGTATTTAAGAAGAAAATCAACGTCCGGCGGTGATGTAAACTATTACAACCTTAATATCACCCGGTATATTCAGCAATTGGTTACCAACCAGGGTACCAATTATGAAATGAGGTTGATGGCACCGTTTAGTTTTCATTATCCGCAATATTCGCTGGAATATATTAACTATAACAACAGCCCCGCATACGGCCGTATTAAGCTGGGAAGTGGTACACACCCGCTTCACCCGATGCGTTTGCGGATCATTTATTCAAAACTGTAAGGAATACACAATATGTGAATTAATAAAGTCTGCAGAAAACCCTGCAGACTTTGTTCTTTAACCTGTACAACCTTATCTTTGCAATCTTAAAAAAATAACATGCCATATTTATTTACATCAGAGTCTGTAAGCGAAGGACATCCCGATAAGGTTGCAGACCAGATCAGCGATGCATTGATCGATAACTTCCTGGCCTTTGACCCCAACAGTAAAGTTGCCTGCGAAACATTGGTAACTACGGGCCAGGTTATTTTAGCCGGCGAAGTAAAAAGCAAGGCTTACCTGGATGTGCAGGAAATTGCCCGTAACGTAATACGCAAGATCGGGTACACCGTAAGCGATTATATGTTTGAAGCAAATTCATGCGGTATCTTATCTGCTATTCATGAGCAGTCATCCGATATCAACCAGGGAGTTGACCGTAAGAAAAAAGAAGAACAGGGTGCCGGCGACCAGGGAATGATGTTTGGCTATGCTACGAACGAAACAGATAATTACATGCCGCTTGCACTGGACCTGGCCCATTTCATTTTAATTGAAATGGCTGCCATCCGCAGGGAGAATAAACAAATAAAATACCTGCGCCCCGATGCAAAGAGCCAGGTTACGTTGGAATATGATGATAATAACAGGCCGGTAAGGATCGATGCCATCGTTATCTCAACCCAGCATGATGATTTTGATGTAGATGAAAAAATGCTCGCTAAAATAAAAAAAGACATCATCAATATTGTGATACCGAGGGTAAAGGCCAAGTATCCCAAATACAATCACCTTTTCAACAACAAGATAAAATACCACATTAATCCAACCGGTAAGTTTGTTATCGGCGGTCCGCATGGCGATACCGGCTTAACCGGCCGTAAGATCATTGTGGATACGTACGGAGGTAAGGGGGCTCATGGTGGTGGTGCTTTCAGTGGAAAAGATCCCAGCAAGGTTGACCGCAGCGCTGCTTATGCAACACGCCATATTGCCAAAAACCTGGTTGCAGCCGGGCTGTGTGATGAGGTTCTGGTACAGGTTTCTTATGCCATTGGTGTGGCACAGCCTACCAGTATCAACGTGGTTACTTATGGTACTTCCAAAGTAAAAATGTCTGATGGGGAAATCGCTAAAAAAGTAATGGAAATGCCTTGCTTTGATATGCGTCCTTACTTTATTGAACAACGTTTAAAGCTGCGTAACCCTATGTACAGCGAAACTGCTGCTTACGGGCACATGGGACGTACCAATAAGATCGTTGAAAAAATATTTACTTCACCCGATGGCAAAACCATTAAAAAGAAAGTGGAATTGTTTACCTGGGAAAAACTGGATGCGGTGAAGGATGTAAAGAAAACATTCGGATTGAAATAGGCTTCTCCAAACTCTTCGGAAGGAGGGGTTATATAAGACCATAAGTTCTGAAGAGCTTATGGTTTTTTAATTATGTCAATTGGTAAAACCTATAAGGTTTTTCATAAAGTCTCTGGCAAGAAGAATTATCTTTGATAAACCTTATAGGTTTTACCAATGAAAAATTTCCGCCAACAACATCACCGGCCTAAAAAAAGC
>Ga0209023_10000230_pt1 | contig 94835 bp, 97 predicted proteins | sample LakOneMetagenome_FD_187468 | JGI IMG/M metagenome (GOLD analysis project Ga0209023, IMG submission 187468) | Freshwater and sediment microbial communities from Lake Erie, Canada (SPAdes) (version 2) | ecosystem: Environmental > Aquatic > Freshwater > Lentic | place: Lake Erie, Canada... | reverse complement strand
ATATCGCAGTCTGTGCGTGCTCCAACATTTTCGACACTCTGTTACAGTTCCGTTATAAGTTTAATATGACCACTTCCGCACCATCCAAACCTGCTGTTTCCCCTGCTTTGCCTCTGACGGACAAGGTCTTGGAAGCCCTTGCCATCACCAAGCGCGGGGTCGACGAACTGTTGATCGAGAGCGAATTTGCCCAGAAATTGGCGCGCTCGGAACAGAGCGGCCAGCCGCTGCGCATCAAATTGGGCCTCGATCCGACCGCCCCGGACTTGCATTTGGGACACACTGTGGTCCTGAACAAGATGCGCCAGCTCCAGAATCTCGGCCATCAGGTGATCTTTTTGATCGGCGACTTTACCTCCATGATCGGCGACCCGTCCGGCCGCAACGTGACCCGGCCGCCCCTGACCAAGGAGCAGATCGAGCAAAACGCGATGACCTACTTTAAGCAGGCATCGCTGGTGCTGGACCCGGCCCGCACGGAAATCCGTTACAACTCGGAATGGTCCGACCCCCTGGGTGCACGCGGCATGATCCAGCTGGCATCGCGCTACACGGTGGCCCGCATGATGGAACGCGACGATTTCACCAAGCGTTTCAAGAGTGGGACTCCGATCTCCGTGCACGAGTTCCTCTATCCTCTCATGCAGGGCTACGATTCGGTGGCTTTAAAGGCAGACCTTGAGCTGGGTGGAACGGACCAGAAATTCAACTTGCTAGTTGGCCGCGAGCTGCAGAAGGACTACGGCCAGGAGCAGCAATGCATCCTGACCATGCCCTTGCTCGAGGGCCTCGACGGCGTCGAAAAGATGTCCAAGTCGAAGAACAACTATATAGGTATCACCGAACCGGCCAACACCATGTTCGGCAAGCTGATGAGCATTTCGGACGTCATGATGTGGCGCTACTTCGAATTGCTGTCGTTCAGCTCGATCGCCGACATCGCCGGCCTCAAGGCCGAGATCGACGGCGGGCGCAACCCGCGTGACGCCAAGGTCCAGCTGGCCAAGGAAATCGTGACCCGCTTCCACTCGGCCCAGGCGGCCGACGATGCGCTGGCCGACTTCGTGAACCGTTCCAAGGGCGGGATTCCCGACGATGTGCCGGAAATCACCTTGGCAGGCGCGCCGATGGGCATTTCCCACCTGCTTAAGGCGGCCGGCCTGTGCGCCTCAACGTCGGAAGCGATGCGCATGGTCGATCAGGGCGGCGTACGCGTCGATGGAACGGTCGTTAGCGACAAGGCACTGCAGATTGCAGCCGGAACGTTCGTTCTGCAGGTTGGCCGTCGCAAGTTCGCCCGCGTGACCTTCTCCGCATGATCGGACTGCTGCAGCGGGTCACCCGGGCCGATGTGGTGGTGGAAGGCGAGCAGATCGGGGCCATCGGCCCCGGCCTGATGGTGCTGGTGTGCGCCGAAAAAGGCGATACCGAGAAGGAAGCCGACGCCTTGCTGGCCAAGCTGCTGGCCTACCGCGTGTTCGGCGACGAGGCCGGCAAGATGAACCGCAGCGTGACCGATGTGGCCGGCGGCTTGCTGCTGGTGCCCCAGTTCACGCTGGCGGCCGACACCAATTCCGGCACCCGGCCCTCGTTTACGCCGGCCGCAGCGCCGGCCGACGGGCGGCGCCTGTTCGATCACTTTGTGGCCCAGGCCCGCACCCGCCATGGGCAAGTGGAAACCGGCCAGTTCGGCGCCGACATGCAAGTGTCGCTGACCAACGATGGTCCGGTGACATTCTGGCTCCAGGTCGCACCGAAATGAAACCTGGCGCGCTTTATATGGTCAATATCATCAAGTCAGGGAGATGGCGATGAAACTGTGGAGTGATTCCTTCGGCGACGGCGAGCTCATTCCGGCCGAGTGCGCGTTCGCGGTCATCGATCCCGCGACCCATGTGCAGTTCGCGGCCAACCGCAATCCGCACCTGGCCTGGGACGACGTGCCCAACGGCACCCAGTCGCTGGCGCTGTTCTGCCGCGACATCGATGCCCCCACCGTGGGCACCGACGTCAACCAGGAGGGTCGGGTGGTCGCGGCCGAATTGCCGCGCGCCGATTTCTACCACTGGACCCTGGTCGACATCCCGGTCGCCCTGCGCTCGCTGACCCAGGGCATGTTCTCGGAGCTGGTCACCCCGCACGGCAAGGCCGGCCCGCTGGTGCCTTTCACCATCAAGAACGGCACCGAGCACCAGCTGCGCCAGGGTATCAACGACTACACGAGCTGGTTCAAGGACGATCCGGCCATGGCCGGGGAATACTACGGCTACGACGGCCCGTGCCCGCCATGGAACGACCAGCGCGTGCACGCCTACGTGTTCACCCTGTACGCACTCGACATTCCCCGGTTCCCGCTCGAAGGCCGCTTCACCGGTCCCGAGGCGCGCCTGGCGATCCGCGGCCACATCCTCGACGAAGCCCAGATTTTCGGCGTCTACTCGCTCAATCCCGAGATCGCCCCCACGCTTGCCTAAATGCCGACCACCCACATTGTCCTGATACGCCACGGGGAAACCGCGTGGAACGCCGAGCGCCGCCTGCAAGGCCATATCGATATCGCCCTTAACGCCGAAGGCTTGCGCCAGGCCGAGGCGCTGGCCGCTGCCCTGGCCGATGAGCGTTTCGACGCCATCGTCGCCAGCGACTTGCAGCGCGCCCACCAGACCGCGCAGGCGGTGGCCCGGGTCCAGGGCATGGCCGTGCAAAGCGACCCCGGCCTGCGCGAGCGTTGCTATGGCGGCTTCGAAGGCTTGCTGTACGCGGAAATCGAAGCGCGCTTCCCAGAGGAGTTTGCCGCCTGGCAGGCGCGCGAGATCGACAGCGTGATGCCGCCCGGCGTACGGGTGGCCGAAAGCTTCCGCCAGTTTTACCAGCGCAGCATCGATACGATCCTGGGCTGGGCCGCGCGCCACCCGGGTCAGACGCTGGCGCTGGTGGCCCACGGCGGCGTGCTCGAGTGCGCCTATCGGGGCGCCCTGGGCCTGGCGCTGGAAACCCCGCGCGACTTCCCTGTCAAAAACGCCAGCATCAACCGCTTCACGGTCGCCGACGGCCAACTCACCCTGCAAAGCTGGGGCGAGGTCGACCACCTGGCGCGCGGCGTACTCGATGAACTGTCTTGACGCCACCATTCAAAAAATCTAGCGAGCATTTGCTTTATACAAAATAGTGCTTATATTTTGAGCAGCAAATCAGGTAAAATAGCCGGTTCCCGCAAACTCTTCCCCGGCTCGCCTGTGCAGATTGGTCCGTACTTGCTGCGTAATAATGTTTTCGTCGCTCCCATGGCGGGGGTGACCGATCGCCCCTTCCGTCAGCTGTGCAAACAGCTCGGCGCCGGCTACGCGGTATCCGAAATGGCGGCCTCCAACCCGCGCCTGTGGGCCACGGAAAAGAGTTCGCGCCGCACCGACCACGATGGCGAAATGGAACCGAAAGCGGTCCAGATCGCCGGTGCCGACCCGCAAGACCTGGCCGACTGCGCCAAGTTCAATGTGGACCGCGGCGCCCAGATCATCGACATCAACATGGGTTGCCCGGTCAAGAAGGTATGCAACAGCTGGTGCGGTTCGGCCTTGCTGCAGCACGAAGACCTGGTCGAAAAGATTTTGCACGCGGTCGTGAACGCGGTCGACGTGCCAGTCACGCTCAAGTTCCGCACCGGCTGGAACCGCGAAAACAAAAACGCGCTGCGCATCGCCCGCATCGCCGAGCAGGCCGGCATCCAGATGCTGACCCTGCATGGCCGTACCCGCGCCGACGGTTATACCGGCGAGGCCGAGTACGAGACCATCGCCGCCGTCAAGGCGGCGGTAGCGATTCCGGTGGTCGCCAACGGCGACATCACCACGCCCGAGAAAGCCAAATTCGTGCTCGAACAAACGGGCGCCGACGCGGTCATGATCGGACGCGCGGCCCAGGGCCGTCCGTGGATCTGCCGCGAGATCGACCATTTCCTGCGCACCGGCGAATACTTGCCGGCGCCGATGGTCGAAGAAGTACGCGCCCTGATGGGCGAGCACCTGCAGGCGCACTACGCGTTCTACGGTGAATTTTTGGGTGTGCGCACGGCGCGCAAGCACATCGGCTGGTACGTGCGCGACCTGGCAGGCGGCGAAGAATTCCGTCAGCAAATGAACTTGCTCGAATCGACAGAACTGCAGCTGGACGCGGTCGACAAGTTCTTCAAAAAACAACATCGTTTCGGCGAGCGGTTACAATACCGGCCCGCGGGTGTCGCCGAGGATGCATTGGCAGCATAAGAAAGCGATCCGAATAACAACAAGATCAGGGACAAACGCTGCCCGCAGAGCAGCGCTTAGAACATCAATTAGCCAAGTGAAGCACGAAAAATGAGCAAAGAAAGTATCCAGGAAGTCGTCCAGAAGAGCCTTGAAGAATATTTCAACGACTTGGGCGAGCAGCAGGCGTCGAATATCTATGACATGGTGGTTCTGACCGTTGAGCGTCCCATCCTTGAAGTGGTCATGACGCGCGCCGAGGGCAATCAGTCGCACGCCGCGCAAATGCTGGGCATCAATCGCAATACCTTGCGAAAGAAACTCCAGGAACACGGATTGCTGTAACAGCTTTTAGCACACTGAGTGGCCGTGCTTCGAGCGCGAGCCCATCGCGCCCGGCGCGCCAGTGCACCCGAATACTCCACAACCAGGCCACTCCCATGATCAAACAAGCTCTCATTTCCGTTTCCGACAAAACCGGCGTGCTCGATTTCGCGCGCGCGCTGTCCGCGCTCGGGATCAACATCCTGTCCACGGGCGGCACCGCCAAGCTGCTGGCCGACAATGGCGTGCCGGTTACTGAAGTGGCCGATTACACGGGCTTCCCGGAAATGCTCGACGGCCGCGTCAAGACCCTGCACCCGAAAGTGCATGGCGGCATTCTGGCGCGCCGCGATTTTCCCGAGCACGTCGCCAAGCTGACCGAACACAATATTCCGACCATCGACATGGTGGTGGTCAACCTGTACCCGTTCCAGCAGACCGTGGCCAAGGATGATTGCTCGCTGGAAGACGCGATCGAGAATATCGACATCGGCGGCCCGACCATGCTGCGTTCCGCCGCCAAGAACCACAAGGACGTGGTGGTGGTGTGCGATCCGGCCGACTACAGCCGCGTGCTCGATGGCGTGAAAGCCGGCACGGTCGACTACGACACCCGCTTCATGCTGGCCAAAAAAGTGTTCGCGCACACCGCGCAATACGACGGCGCCATCACCAACTACCTGACCAGCCTCGGCGAAGACAAGGCCCACGCCACCCGCGCCGCCTACCCGCAAACGCTGAACATGACGTTCGAAAAAGTCCAGGACATGCGCTACGGCGAAAACCCGCACCAGTCGGCCGCCTTCTACCGCGACCTGGTGCCAGCTGACGGCGCGCTGGCCAGCTACAAGCAGCTGCAGGGCAAGGAACTGTCGTACAACAATATCGCCGATGCCGACGCGGCATGGGAATGCGTCAAGTCGCTGGGCGGCCTGGGCCAGCCGGCCGGCTGCGTGATCGTCAAGCACGCCAATCCGTGCGGCGTGGCAATCGGCGTCGATGCGCTCGACGCCTATAACCGCGCATTGCAAACCGATCCGACCTCGGCATTCGGCGGCATCATTGCCCTCAATACCGAACTGGACGCCAAGACCGCCGAAGCGATCGCCAAGCTGTTCGTGGAAGTGCTGATTGCGCCGTCGTTCTCGGCCGAAGCGCGCGCCATCATGTCGGCCAAGCAGAACGTGCGTCTGCTGGAAATTCCTCTGGGCCAGGGCAACAACCCGTTCGACGTCAAGCGCGTCGGCGGCGGCCTGCTGGTCCAATCGCCGGATGCCAAGAATGTGGGTCTGGGCGAACTGCGCGTGGTCACCAAGAAGCAGCCAACCCAGCAGCAGCTGCAGGACTTGATGTTCGCCTGGCGCGTAGCCAAGTTCGTCAAGTCGAACGCAATCGTCTTCTGCGGCAAAGGCATGACCCTGGGCGTGGGCGCCGGCCAGATGAGCCGCATCGATTCGGCCCGTATCGCCTCGATCAAGGCGCAGAACGCCGGTCTGACTCTGGTTGGTTCGGCCGTGGCCTCGGACGCTTTCTTCCCGTTCCGTGACGGTCTCGACGTGGTGGTCGACGCGGGCGCGACCTGCGTGATCCAGCCGGGCGGTTCGATGCGCGACCAGGAAGTGATCGATGCTGCCGATGAGCGCGGCGTTGTGATGCTGTACACGGGTGCGCGTCACTTCCGTCATTAATTAGTTAGCCCCGAAACATCGTCCTCGCGGAGGCGGGGACCCATAGCACGCTGAACAACTTCGGCGACGCGCTATAGGTCCCCGCCTTCGCGAGGACGATGTCGTTTTATGTCACGGAAATTCGCACCAAACCTTGCTCGGCGGTATAACATTCGGGAATGATTATTCTTGGCATAGATCCGGGCTTGCGCACCACAGGCTTCGGCATTATCGAAAAGCAGGGCAACAAGCTGCGCTACATCGCTTCCGGCACCATCAAGACCGGTTCCGAAGGGGAATTGCCGCCGCGACTGAAAGTGATCCTGAACGGGATCGGCGAGGTCGTGCGCACGTACCAGCCGACCTGCGCGGCCATCGAAAAAGTCTTCGTCAACGTCAATCCCCAATCCACGCTGCTGCTCGGCCAGGCGCGCGGCGCCGCCATCACGGCGCTGGTCCACAATGAGCTGAGCGTGGCCGAATACACGGCGCTGCAAGTCAAGCAAGCCGTCACCGGCCATGGCAAGGCGGCCAAGGAGCAGGTGCAGGAAATGGTGGCGCGCCTCTTGGTGCTGCCCGGCCTGCCCGGCACCGATGCCGCCGATGCGCTCGGCGTGGCGATTTGCCATGCCAACAGTGTCGACGCGCTGGCGCTGATCGGCGCGCTGGCGCCCTCGCTTTCCGGCTTGCGCATGAAGCGCGGCCGTCTCGTTTAAGGTTCCCCATGATCGGACGTATTTCCGGCATTCTTTTAGAGAAGAATCCACCCCAGCTGCTGGTCGACTGCAACGGCGTCGGCTATGAAGTCGATGTGCCGATGAGCACCTACTACAACCTGCCGCACATCGGCGAGAAAGTTACCCTGTTCACGCACCAGGCAATCCGCGAAGATGCCCACTTGCTGTTCGGTTTCGGCAACGCCGAAGAGCGCGCCGTATTCCGCCAGCTGATCAAGATTTCCGGCGTGGGCGCGCGCACCGCGCTGTCGATCCTGTCGGGCATGACGATCTCGGACCTGGCCCAGGCGGTCACGCTGCAGGAAGCGGGGCGCCTGGTCAAGGTGCCCGGCATCGGCAAGAAGACGGCAGAGCGTTTGCTGTTGGAACTCAAAGGCAAACTGGGCGCGGACCTGGGCGCTGTCGGCGGCGTGGTCCAGCACGACGCGCAATCGGACATCCTCAATGCGCTGCTGGCTTTGGGGTATTCTGACAAGGAAGCGCTGGCGGCACTGAAGAATATGCCGGCCGGCAGCAGTGTGTCCGACGGTATCAAGTACGCGCTCAAGGCGCTGTCTAAAGGATAAATAGTGGTATGAGCATCCAGACCGACAACTTCAGCGAACAGCGCATCATCGCGCCCACGCCGGCCTCGCCCAACGAAGAGGCGATCGAGCGCGCGCTGCGCCCCAAGCAGCTGGACGAGTACGTCGGCCAGGAAAAAATCCGCGGCCAGCTCGAGATTTTTATCTCGGCCGCGCGCAAGCGCAAGGAAGCGCTCGACCATACCTTGTTGTTCGGCCCGCCTGGCCTGGGCAAAACCACGCTGGCCCACATCATCGCGCGCGAAATGGGCGTCAATTTGCGCCAGACGTCCGGGCCGGTGCTGGAACGCCCGGGCGACCTGGCCGCGATACTGACCAACCTCGAAGCGAACGACGTGCTGTTCATTGACGAGATCCACCGTCTCTCGCCGGTGGTCGAGGAAATCCTGTATCCGGCGCTGGAAGACTACCAGATCGACATCATGATCGGCGAAGGCCCGGCCGCGCGCTCGGTCAAGCTCGACCTGCAGCCGTTCACGCTCGTCGGCGCCACCACCCGCGCCGGCATGCTGACCAATCCGCTGCGCGACCGTTTTGGCATCGTCGCGCGGCTCGAGTTTTACAATGCCAACGAACTGACCCGCATCGTCACCCGCAGCGCTGACTTGCTGGGCGCGCCCATCGTGGAAGACGGCGCGCGCGAGATCGCCCTGCGCGCGCGCGGCACACCGCGTATCGCCAACCGCCTGCTGCGGCGCGTGCGCGACTACGCGGAAGTCAAAGGCACCGGTGAAATCACCAAGGCCATGGCGGATGCGGCCCTGGTCATGCTCGACGTCGACGCTGTGGGCTTCGACGTGATGGACCGCAAGTTGCTGGAAGCAGTGTTGTTCAAGTTCGGCGGGGGACCGGTCGGGATTGGCAACCTGGCGGCCGCCATCGGCGAAGAAAGCGACACCATCGAAGACGTGCTCGAGCCTTTCCTGATCCAGCAAGGCTATTTGCAGCGCACGCCGCGCGGACGCATCGCCACGCCGCTGGCCTACCAGCATTTTGGCGTCGCCGCGCCGCGCACCAGCCCGACCGGCGACTTGTGGGACAAGCTCGATCCCTGAGTCAGCGTTTCAGACGCGTGTTGGGCGACACCACGACGTATTTCTCGCGTTCTTTTTTCTTGCGCCGGCTGCTGCCAAAGTCGCAGTCGCCCCAGTCGAGGCAGCCCGAAGAGGAGCTTTGGTGGCCGTCGCCGATGTGGCAGCCGTCCGTCAGTTCGCAATCGGACGCATCGCAGCCGTCGCCGTCCACATAGCCGCGCTGGCGCGCCAATGGTCCGCCTGCCCGGTAGCGCCGGTTCGCCTGTCCGCATTTCTCCAGGCGCGCATCGAGCACAGCCAACCCGCGCCACACGCCATAGCGCGAAATGGCGCGGTAACCGAGCGTGGAACAGCTGCCGCGCCCCAAATGCGCGGCGTAAGCGCAGCAAAATCCCTTGCGCGGTGAAATCGATGTTTGATAGAAGCGGATTGCCGCCAGTGCCAGCGCTCTTGCCATGCGTTTCTCCCGTCTTGACACGAGAGCTTAGCACGGTTATTGTCAATAAAACAAGTTCTAGCGTGGCGGGAGCTAGTCGGCGCTCTCGCGGCGGCGCATGGGGCGGTGGGTGTGGCTGGAGTCGCCCGGCCACACGAAGGCGAGAAACAGCAGCACCGAGAAGCACATGAGCGGCGCCACGGCGACCAGGGCCTTGGGGTTGCCCGACATGTACAGGAGCGCGGCCCCGGCCGCGAGCTGGAACACGATCAGGCCGCCCGCCACTTTGCGCTGGCGGCGCGAGCGCACAATATTGTGGCCGACCAGGGCGAAATAGAAGTAGGTCAGGCCGAACATCAACACGGCGAGGGCGCCGGCGATGATGGTGGGCACGCCGCCCATGGCCATGCCTTGCCGTTCGGTCAGCATGAAAAAGGGCGCGGCAAAAGCGACAAAACTGCCCGCGATGAATGAAATTATTCTTAGGAAAAACATGCTGCATAACCCCATGGAATGCTGAATCGGGGAAAAAGATAGCATGTCGACACGAAACGTGGCGCTACCGAGCGCTATACTGCCGGCTCACAGGAAGGTAACAGAACGATGATGCAGATTTGGGTCGACGCGGACGCTTGTCCCGTCGTGATCAAGGAAATACTCTATCGCGTGGCCGAGCGCCTGCAGCTGCAGTTGACGCTGGTCGCCAATCAATTGATGCGGGTGCCCGCATCGCGCTTTATCCGGGCGCTGCAGGTGCCGTCCGGCTTCGATGTGGCCGACGCCGAAATCGTGCGACTGCTGGCGCCGGGCGACCTGGTGATCACCGGCGACATCCCGCTGGCGGCCGATGTGCTGGCCAAGGGCGGCTACGCGCTCAACCCGCGCGGCGAGTTCTATACGGCCGACAACATCGCGCAGCAACTGACGATGCGCAAGTTCATGGATGAATTGCGCAGCAGCGGCGTCGATACCGGCGGTCCGGCCCCGTTTGGCCAGGCGGACCGCCAGAACTTTGCCAACCAGCTCGACCGCCACCTGGCGCGTCACGCCAAGCCGGACTGAGCGCCCGGCTACCCCTTACTCGGCTGTGTAGCTGACCGCTTCGGTCGTCGTGAAGATATCCTTGTATGCCAGGTAAGAGGCGCAGATCAGGGCCGGGAACACCACCAGCAAGCCCAGGCCCATCGGCAGCGCGCCGAGAATGCAGGCGATCAGCGCCAGCAGGGCGAAGATCAGGTAAGGCCCGATATTGCGCAGCGTTGCCATCAGGCTCAGGCGTATGGCGTCAATCGGATTGACCCCCTTGAGCACCACCAGCGCCGGGGCCAGCCACAGGGCAGCGCCCAGGACGAATCCCATGACCAGCATCACCAGGAAGCCTACCCCGATCATGCCGCCGACGGCGCCCGGGCTCGACATGGCGATGCCCACGCCCACCGCGCCCAGTCCGAAGACGGCCAGGACCAGTCCCAGCGCGAAGCCCAGGCCGGCGCCGATCGCGCCCAGGATCAGCAGCGGCGCGGAGGTGGCCGCTTGCTGCAGACCGGCGGTGAATTCCTGGCCGTTCTCGAGCGACTGGCAAGCGCGCATCATGGCGCCGGTAAACACGATGCCGAAGGCCGTCGACAAGGCGCTGCCCAGCAGCCAGAATTTGCCAAGAATCCAGCTGCCGATGAGCAAGGCGAGCGCGGCCAGAAGCCACGGCCCCGGGGCCTTGGCGAACAGGCGGAATCCACCCACCAGCCATTCCACGCCGCGATTGACGCCCACGCCGCGGATGGCCGGGTTGCCGTTGCCGCTTGAAACGATCGTATCTTGATTGTCCATCATAGTCCTCCGAGTTAGGTCGAACAGAGTATGTGCGGAGATTGAGGTTATGGCAATATTTTCCCGCCGGTGTTCGACGCGTAAAAATACCGTTGCTGGGTGTTGCGATCCCGCTTTGGACTGCAGCAGCGGCCCGGAAGGTCCGCGCCTGCCGCAAACTGGCCAAAAAAAACCGCCATCGCTGGCGGTTTCTGGTTCAGTCCTGGCGCACCCACACTTGCGAGCGCCCGAACATCGGCACCCCCACGTAGCCACGCACCTTGAGTTTCTTGCCGCCTTCGGCCAGGCTCACCTTGCTGCGGTAGACCTTGCCGTTGTCCGGATCGAGAATCTCGCCGTCGGTGTATTCATCGCCGTTCTTTTTCAGGCCGGACATGAACACCATGCCGATCACCGGCTGATCCTTCTTCGCGCCGCTGCAGGCGGTGCACTTCGGGTTCGGATCTTCGCCGGGGGCCGGGAACAGCTTTTCGATCTGGCCGCGCAACTCGCCCTTGTCTTCGGAAATGCGGATCAGCGCCTTCGGCTTGCCGCTGACGTCGTCAATGTTCTTCCACAGCCCGACGGGCGAGGCCTCCTGCGCACTGGCCGGCACCAGGGCCGACAACACGGTCACCAACACGGCGCATACTGCTGACTTCATAGATCGTTCTCCGAAAGGTCGTTTTAACAATCTTACAGTTTAGCAAGTTGTTCGCGCAATTTGGCGATCGTGGCCGAAAAATTGACCAGTCGTTCGTTTTCTTGCGCCACCACGGCCGCCGGCGCGCGCGCGACGAAGCTTTCATTGCCCAGTTTGGCGTTGACCTTGGCGATTTCCCCTTCCAGACGGGCGATTTCCTTGTTGATGCGTTCGCGTTCGGCGGCGATGTCGATTTCCACCTTGAGCATCAGCTTGGTCGTGCCCACCACCGACACGGCGGCCGGCGAATCGGGCAGGGCGTCGACGATCTGCACTTCCGACAGCTTGCCCAGCGACTGGATATACGGCGCGAAGGCTTGCATGCGCGCCTTTTCGGTCGCGTCCTGCGGTTCGATGATCAGCGGCACGCCTTGCTTGGCCGGCAGCTTCATGTCTTCGCGCAGGGTGCGGGTGGCGTCGATCAGCGACTTGACTTCGTCCATCCAGGCTTCGGCCGTGACATCGATCAGGTCCGTGTTCGGCACCGGATAAGGCTGGCGCATGATCGAATCGCCGCCGGCGGCGAGCTGCTTGCCGGCCAGCGGGGCCACGGTTTGCCACAGTTCTTCGGTGACGAAAGGAATGATCGGGTGGGCCAGGCGCAGCACCACTTCGAGCACGCGCAGGAGCGTGTTGCGGGTGGCTTGCTGCTGGGCCGGCGTGCCGTGCTGGACTTGCACCTTGGCCAGTTCCAGATACCAGTCGCAGTACTCGTACCACACGAAGTTGTAGATGGCGGCGGCGATATTGTCGAAGCGGTAGTCGTCGAATCCCTTGATGACCTCGAGTTCCGCGCGCTGCAGCTGCGAAATGATCCAGCGGTCGGCCTGCGACAAGCCCGCATCGTTCGGCGTGCAATCGTGGCCTTCGGTATTCATCAGCACGAAACGGGTCGCGTTCCACAGCTTGTTATTGAAGTTGCGGTTGCCTTCGCAGCGGTTCAGGTCGAAGTTGATGTTGCGCCCCAGCGAGGCGTAGCTGGCCATGGTGAAGCGCACCGCGTCGGTGCCGTAGGCGGCGATCCCTTCCGGGAATTCCTTGCGCGTCGCCTTGGCGATCTTTTCCAGCGTGCCCGGCCGCGAATCCATCAGACCAGTCGTGCGCTTGGCCACGAGCGATTCGATGTCGATGCCGTCGATCAAGTCGATCGGGTCGAGCGTGTTGCCCTTGGACTTGGACATTTTCTGTCCGGTGGAATCACGCACCAGGCCGTGCACGTACACGGTCTCGAACGGCACCTTGCCGGTGAAGTGCGCGGTCATCATGACCATGCGCGCCACCCAGAAGAAGATGATGTCGAAACCGGTCACCAGCACCGACGAGGGCAGGAACATCTTCATGTCCGGCGTTTCTTCGGGCCAGCCCATGGTCGAGAACGGCACCAGCGCGGACGAGAACCAGGTGTCGAGCACGTCGTCGTCGCGGCGCAGGGTCACGCCGGCGCCGGCCTGGGCTTGCGCCTCGGCTTCGCTGCGTGCCACGTAGATCTTGCCGGACTCGTCGAACCAGGCCGGGATCTGATGGCCCCACCACAGCTGGCGCGAAATGCACCAATCCTGGATATTGGCCAGCCACTGGTTGTAGGTGGTGCTCCAGTTTTCCGGGACGAACTTGATTTCGCCATCGGCGACTTTTTCCAGCGCCACTTCGGCGATCGATTTGCCCGGGAAGAAAGTGCCTTCCGGCGCAGGCTTGCTCATCGCCACGAACCACTGGTCGGTCAGCATCGGCTCGATCACGACGCCGGTGCGGTCGCCCCGCGGCACTTGCAGCTTGTGCGGCTTGACTTCGACCAGCAAGCCTTGGGCTTCCAGGTCGGCCACGATCTTCTTGCGCGCGGCAAAGCGGTCCAGGCCGCGATACGCCTCGGGCATGTCGTCGCGGATCTTGGCGTCGAGCGTGAGCACTTCGATCATCGGCAGCTTGTTGCGCAAGCCCACCTGGTAATCGTTGAAGTCGTGCGCGGGCGTGATCTTGACGCAGCCGGTGCCGAAGGCCTTGTCGGCATATTCGTCGGCGATCAGGGGGATTTCGCGCGTGGTCAGGGGCAGTTTGAGCAGTTTGCCGACTGAGGCGCTGTAGCGCTCGTCAGTCGGGTCGACCGCCACGGCCACGTCACCGAGCAGGGTTTCAGGACGGGTGGTGGCCACCGTGATGCTGCCGCTGCCGTCGGCGAACGGGTACTTGATGTGCCACATCGAGCCGTCTTCTTCTTCCGACACCACTTCCAGGTCGGACACGGCGGTGCCCAGCTTGGGATCCCAGTTGACCAGGCGCTTGCCGCGGTAGATCAGGCCCTGCTCGTACAGGCGCACGAACACTTCGGTCACCGATTTCGAGCGCGGCTCGTCCATCGTGAAGTATTCGCGCTGCCAGTCGGGCGAGGTGCCCAGGCGACGCATTTGTCCGGTGATGATGTTGCCGGACTTTTCTTTCCATTCCCAGACTTTTTCGATGAACTTCTCTCGCCCGAGGTCGTGGCGCGAGACTTTCTGCGCGTCGAGCTGGCGTTCGACCACGATCTGGGTCGCGATGCCGGCGTGGTCGGTGCCGGGGATCCAGGCGGTGTTGTAGCCGCGCATGCGGTAGTAGCGGGTCAGGCCATCCATGATGGTCTGGTTGAAGGCGTGGCCCATGTGCAGCGTGCCGGTCACGTTTGGCGGTGGCAGCTGGATCGAGAATGCCGGTTTGTCGGCATCGAGGGTGGCGGTGTAGTAACCGCGCTGTTCCCACTCCGTGCGCCAGAATTGTTCAATGTCGGCTGGCTCGAAAGACTTGGCTAATTCCATGGTTTGGCGTGTAATTTTTGCGAAAACGACCATTATAGTGGCACTGCCGCGCGCTAACGCTGCAGCGCAAAAAAAATGCCGCTCAGCGCGCGCTGAACGGCATCGGGGAGGGGTTGCCTTATTTACCGCAGCCTAGCGTCGCGATCCGGTCCTTGGCTGCCTTGGCCTGCACCAGGCCGTAGCCGAACTTGTTGTCGCGTCCCGCCGGGCCCAGGTCGAGCGCGCTCTTGGTCAGCGTGGTGCGGATCTGGGCGCCGGTGCAGCCTGGGAAATAGCTCCACACCAGGGCGGCAACGGCCGACACGTGCGGCGTGGCCATCGAGGTGCCGTCGTAATAGGCATAGCTGCTCGGGCCGACCGTGACCGTGGCCGACTGGCCAAGCTGGGTCTTGAGCGCGGTTCCCTCGGTATCGGAGGCCGTTACAGACGGAATCGTGGTCACTGTCGTGCCCAGGGTGCCGGCAAAGGCGCCGGGGGCGTTGTTGTAGACCACCGCGCCCACGCCGCCGCTGCTCTGGCAGTTCGAGACCTTGGTCGCAAAATCGATGGTTCCGCGCGCGATCAGGCACACCTTGCCGCTCATGGCGGCATTGACCGCGTCACCCAGTCCAAAATCGGCCAGGGGCGCGGTGGCTGTCTTGAGCGGCGAGCCGTCCATGCTGCCCGGCGCGTATGCCGTGCCGCCGACGCTTAGCGACGGCGCCGTGCCCGTATTCATCGGCACGGTCGACAGCACCGACACGCCCGGAGCGGCAATCTCCACCTTGCGGTTGTATTGCGAAAAGGTGGCCCAGGCCTTGTTCTCATCCACGGCGCCCACCATCATCACGCTGCTGTAGCCGGCAGGATAGGAGATGGTGGTATTGCCGTCGTTGCCGGCGGCCGCGATGCTGAGCACGCCCTTGGCGGCGAGCGCGTCGAAGGCGCGCTGTTCGGTCTTGTTGGCGCGCGCCCCGCCCAGCGACATGCTGATCACGTTGGCGCCGGCCGCGCCGCACTGGTTGGCGGCGCTGGCCAGGGTCGACGAATAGGCCCATCCGGCAGCCCCGAACACCTTGACGAAGTGCAGCTTGAGATTGTGATTGGGATTGACGCCGACCACGCCCACGCCGCTGTTGTTGACGGCGGCAATGGTGCCGGCCACGTGGGTGCCGTGATGGTTTTCATCGGTGAACCAATTGCCGGTGCCGCTGTCGTATTGGCCGCTCATGTTGGCGCTGTTGCCGGTCAAATCTTCATGGGCGCGGTCGACGCCGGAGTCGATGATGCATACCTTGCGGTTGGCGGCGGCGGCATCGCTGAGCTGGTCGGCCTGGACCATCTTGATCCCGTAGGGCACCAGCTGGCCGGCGGCATATGGCGGCCCCGACGGCGAGGTCAGCGCGAAGGGATAGCGGCGCACGTCTTCTTCCACATACTCGACTTGGGGATTGTTCTGCAAGCCCTTGAGCGCAGCGGCCGACACTTCGATGGCCATCGCATTGGTACCGAAAATCTCGTGTTTGACGCTGCCCTTGGCCGTGGCCACCGCCGCTTTCATGCTGGGGCCGCTGCCTGCCTTGAAGGCGACGATCACCCGGGTCGTGTCCGCCGCCATCGCCGTTCCCATTGCACTGCCTGCTGCCATCGTGAGTACCAACAAGCGGACCGCTGCAGCGATCCGGGTCTTTCCAGACTGACTATGCATCATGACTTTTCTCCGTAAAGAATTATTGTTATGAAGCGCGAACGGCTGGGCCCGCGTGCAGCCCAGTCTAGAACTAATGCAATTGGCAATCAATCATGATTTTGGGCAAGCTCATCCGCATGGACCGTGGCCTAGCCATTTCGGCCCAGGCAGCCTAGCCTGATTGCCTTGCCCAACTCTCCCTCCGGCCAATAGTCCCGCTTTCCGCTCTCACGTAGCCTTGTTGCATCAGGTATAGCGTCCGGGAGAACACCATGGCAAGCAAGAGCCAACAACAAACTGCGGTACTGGTCAGTAGCACGATCGCCTTCGCCATCTGCGTTGCGGTATGAGGAATGAAGGACATGGAAACTACCGAACGAGCCATCCGCGTCCTGCTGGTCGACGACCACGCTGCGCGCGATACGGCGCGCCGCCGCCGGCCACACCGTGGTGGCCGAAGCGCTGACCGGCAAGCTGGTGGCGCAATTGCACGAGCAGGCCAAGCCCGACGCACCGCTGTCGGCGCTGGCGCGCCTGACCGCGCGCGAAAAGGATATCCTCGCATGCCTGGCCCGCGGCGAAAGCAACAAGCGCATCGCGCGCCAGCTCGAGCTGGCCGAGAGCACGGTCAAAATCCATGTCCAGAACGTGCTCAGGAAGCTGGAACTGACCAGCCGCGTACAGGCGGCCGTGTTTGCCGTCGAGCAGCGCCTGGGCGGCGAGGGCGGGGCGCGCCGCGGCTGAATCGATTTCTCTAGCAACCCATACAGGAGTGAGGGATGAGCGAACAACAGCAAGCGTTTTCCAGGGCACTCCAACACACCAAGGAAGGCAACTATGCAGCAGCGCTGCAGGAGTTCGTCTGGCTTCACGACCATCCGAATCCTGCCGATCCTTCATCTGAAATGTTCAGGCGAGCCAATGGTTTTCTCGCCTGGGCGACCTTAGGGACAAGCTATCCGCCTGCTGCCGAAACGATGCGCGCAATGCTTGACGCAAAAAAGGCACGGTTGCAGCTTGCGCCTGACGACCAATTCCTCGGCGCCGACGCGCGTGCCATGCAGGCTGCGCTCGCGACCTACGAGAACCAGTGAGACGGCGCCCGGCGCCACGGCAAGCGGCCATGTCGGGCGTAAAGAAAAAGGACGCCGCAGCGTCCTTTTTCATGTTGCCGAAACTGCTTAGTTGCCGCAGCCCAGGCTGGCGATGCGGTTCTTGGCAGCAACCGCTTGCACCAGACCGAAGCCGAACTTGGTGTCGCGGCCGGCGGGGCCCAGGTCCAGCGCACTCTTGGTCAGCGAGGAGCGGATCTGTGCGCCGGTGCAGCTTGGGAAGTAGCTCCACACCAGGGCGGCAACGGCCGACACGTGCGGCGTCGCCATCGACGTGCCGTCGTAGTAGTCGTAGCTGTACGGGTTCACTGCCACGGTGGCGCTCTGGCCGAGCTGGCCTTTCATGGCGGCGCCGTCCACGTCGGTCGCGGTGACCGACGGGATCGTGGTGACGGTGGTGCCCAGCGTGCCGCCGAAAGCGCCGGCAACGTTGTTGTAGACCACCGCGCCCACGCCGCCGCTGGCCTGGCAGTTCGAGACCTTGGTGGCGAAGTCGACCGTGCCGCGGGCGATCAGGCATACCTTGCCGGACATGGCGGTATTGACCGCGTCGCCCAGGCCGAAGTCGGCCAGCGGCGCCGTGCGCGAGGTTTTTGGCGAGCCGTCCATCGCCCCAGGGGTGTAGACGGTCGAGCCGACGGTCAAGGCTGGCTTGGAGCCGGTGTTCATCGGCACGCTCGAGAGCACGCCCACGCCAGGAGCGGCGATTTCCACCTTGCTGTTGTACTGCGAGAAGGTGGCCCAGGCCATGTTTTCGTCCAGCGCCGCGACCATCATCACGCTGCTGTAGCCGGCGGGGTAGGAGATCACGGTATTGCCGTCGTTGCCGGCTGCGGCGATGCTCAGCACGCCCTTGGTCTGCAGCGCGTCGAAAGCGCGCTGTTCGGTCTTGTTGGACCGGCCGCCGCCCAGCGACATGCTGATCACGTTCGCGCCGGCGGCGCCGCACTTGTTGGCGGCGGTGGCCAGGGTCGAGGAGTAGGCCCAGCCGTCGGCGCCGAACACTTTGACGAAGTGCAGTTTCAGCTTGGCGTTCGGGTTGACGCCGACCACGCCGGTGCCGCTGTTGTTGACGGCGGCAATGGTGCCGGCCACGTGGGTGCCATGGTGGTTTTCGTCGGTGTACCAGTTGCCGGTGCCGCTGTCGTATTCGCCGTTCATGTTGGCGCTGTTGCCAACCAGGTCTTCATGCGCACGGTCCACGCCCGAGTCGATGATGCACACCTTGCGGTTGCCCGCATTGACGTCGGAGAGTTGGTCGGCCTGGACCATCTTGATGCCATAGGGAACCAGCTGACCCAGGGTGTACGGGGTGCCGGTCGATGGAGAGGTCAGCGCGAACGGCTTGCGGATCACGTCTTCTTCGACGTATTCGACGTTCGGGTTGTGCGCCAGGCCTTGCAGGGCGGCGGTCGGCACTTCGATTGCCATCGCGTCCATGCCGAATATTTCGTGCTTGACGGCGCCTTTGGCGGCCTTGACGGCAGACTTCATGCTCGCTGCCGAACCTGGTTTGAATGCCACAATCACGCGCGTGGTGTCGCTGGCCGCAGACGCGCTGCCGAGTACCCCGACGGCGACCGTTGCTACCAATACTTTGACCGCTGCTGCGATCGCTGACATGCCAGTCTTGCTTTGCATCATGGTGTTTCTCCGAGAAGATAGATCATAGTAATTGCCGCGTGGCTCTGTCGGCCTGCGTGCGTTGATGGTCAGTAACAACCCATGCCAATCGGGTAGATCAGCATTGCGATCGAGTGTATTTCGAAAAGATCGGCCCGATCAATCGCGTTTCGAAGCGAACTCAACAGGTGTTGTTTTGTCATGCAATTGTCATCAATTTGTAGCGAGATCCAGTTGTGCGCGCGTTTTTGGGTGATATGATCTTGCGCCTGGTCAGTTAATATTGCTATCAGACAAATACTAAATTCCATGTGGCAATAAAAAAAGGACGCCGAAGCGTCCTTTTTGTTTTGCTGGGAAAGCTTAGTTGCCGCAGCCCAGGGAGGCGATGCGGTTCTTGGCAGCGACTGCCTGCACCAGACCATAGCCGAACTTCACGTCGCGGCCGGCGGTGCCCAGGTCCATCGCGCTCTTGGTGAGCGAGGAGCGGATCTGTGCGCCGGTGCAGCTTGGGAAGTAGCTCCACACCAATGCCGCCACTGCCGACACGTGCGGGGTGGCCATCGAGGTGCCGTCGAAGTACGCGTAGCTGGTCGGGGTGACGGCCACGGTGGCGCTCTGACCGAGCTTGGTCTTGAGCGATGCGCCTTCGACATCGCTGGCGGTGACCGATGGAATGGCCGAAACGGTGGTGCCCATGGTGCCGCCGAAGCCGCCTGCCGCGTTGTTGTACACAACCGCGCCCACGCCGCCGCTGTTCTGGCAGTTCATGACCTTGGTGGCAAAGTCGATGGTGCCGCGCGAAATCAGGCAGACCTTGCCGCTCATGGCGCTGTTGACCGTGTCGCCGATGCCGAAGTCGGCCAGGGCGGCGGTGGCCGACTTGACCGGCGAGCCATCCATCGCGCCCGGTGCGTACACGGTGCCGCCGACCGTCAGGGCCGGAGCGGTGCCGCTATTGGTTGGGACCGACGACAGCACGGCCACGCCAGGAGCGGCGATCTCGACCTTGCTGTTGTACTGCGAGAAGCTGGCCCAGGCCTTGTTCTCGTCCACGGCCGCCACCATCATCACGCTGGCGTAGCCGGCAGGATAGGAAATGGCGGTGTTGCCGTCATTGCCGGCGGCGGCGATGCTCAGCACGCCCTTGGCGGCCAGCTGATCGAAGGCGCGCTTTTCGGTTGCGTTCTGGGTCGGGCCGCCGAGCGACATGCTGATGATGTTGGCGCCTGCCGCGCCGCACTTGTTGGCAGCCGCGGCCAGGGTCGACGAGTAAGCCCAGCCGTTGGCGCCGAACACCTTGACGATGTGGATCTTGACCTTGGCGTTCGGGTTCACGCCGACCACGCCCTTGCCGCTGTTGTTGAGGGCGGCGATGGTGCCGGCCACGTGGGTGCCGTGGTGATTTTCGTCGGTGTACCACCAGCCGGTGCCACTGTCGTATTCGCCGGTCATGTTGGCGCTGTTGCCGACGATGTCTTCATGCGCACGGTCCACGCCCGAGTCGATGATGCAAATCTTGCGGTTGCCGACGTTGGCGTCGGACAGCTGATCTGCCTGGACCATCTTGATGCCGTAAGGCACCAGCTGGCCGATCAGGTAAGGCGTGCCGGTCGATGGCGACGTGGTGGCGAACGGACGGCGGATGACATCTTCTTCGACCGATTCGATGTGCTTGCTCTTGCGCAGCTCTTTCAGTTCCGTCTTCGAGATTTCGATCGCGACCGAATCGATGTCCGTCAGATCGTGCTTGACGCGGCCGTGGTGGCGGCCGATGTCGTTATGCATGTCCCCATGGTGGCCTTTCTTGAACGAGACGATCACGCGGGTCTGTTCCGATTCGACCTGGGCCGATGCTGCGCCCGCTACACCAACTGCAACCGCTGCAACCAACAACTTTACCGCCACAGCGATAGAGGACATGCCAGTCTTACTTTGCATCATGGAAATTCTCCGAGAATGATAGTTTTATTTGGGCCGCCGGCTCTGTCGGCCAGCGTGCTCGTTGTACTGTCCGGATAGGGCAGCAGGGAACGAATGTACCGCCAAAATATTCCATCGATCAACGAAGATTTCTGACGAAAATGTCATGTGTTGTATTGTCAATCAAATGTCTGGAAATTGTCTCAATATGTATTGCGCTCACTTTGTTTGGTGCTATTATTTTGCGCCGTTGGGGCAACTTTAATGTCTTGTGTGCATCAAATTCCATGCGGAAACAAACACTTAGCCGTAGCCCTTGGTTAAATTGTTAGATTGCCGAAGTCACATCGCGGTATAATCCGCCCGCTGCCGCAAGGCGGCACACGCTAGGGGTCCTGCAAGTCGCGAAACGCGAGGCGCGGGTGAGAAACACCCTCTGAACCTGATCTGGATAATGCCAGCGAAGGGAAGCTTAGTGAGCCACATCTCTATCAGGGTCCGTCCTGCGGCCCGTGCTCCTACCTCCTTTGCTGGCTCCTGCACGCAAAGGAGCCACATGAATGCACCACTGAAGTTCGATTCCGCCACCGCCACCGTGGACCAGGCGGCCATCGCCCCGTTTCCCAATTCGCGCAAGATTTACGTCGAGGGCAGCCGTCCCGACATCCGGGTGCCGATGCGCCAGGTGAGCCAGGCCGACACCCCGGCCTCGTTCGGCGCCGAACCCAATCCGCCTGTTTATATTTACGATACCTCCGGTCCGTATTCCGATCCGAAGGCGGCGATCGACATCCGCTCCGGCCTGGCCGCGCCGCGCCTGCCATGGATCCTGGAACGGGGCGACACCGTCGACCTCGACGGCCCCAGCTCGGCCTACGGCCGCGAGCGCTTGTCCGACCCGGAACTGGCCAAGCTGCGCTTCCAGCTGCACCGCACCCCGCGCCGCGCCAAGGCCGGCGCCAACGTCACGCAAATGCACTATGCGCGGCGCGGCATCGTCACCCCGGAAATGGAATTTGTCGCGATCCGCGAAAACCTGCGCCGCCAGGAATACCTGGCCCAGATGGAAGCGGCCGGCCCCATGGGCCAGCGCACCGCGGCCCTGCTCGGCCGCCAGCATCCGGGCCAGTCGTTTGGCGCCAGCATTCCGGCCACCATCACGGCCGAATTCGTGCGCGAAGAGATCGCGCGCGGCCGCGCCATCATCCCGGCCAACATCAACCACCCCGAAATCGAGCCGATGATCATCGGCCGCAATTTCCTGGTCAAGATCAACGCCAACATCGGCAACTCGGCCGTGACGTCCTCGATCGGCGAGGAAGTCGAGAAGATGACCTGGGCCATCCGCTGGGGCGCCGACAATGTCATGGACCTGTCGACCGGCAAGCACATCCACGAAACGCGCGAATGGATCATCCGTAACAGCCCGGTCCCGATCGGCACCGTGCCGATCTACCAGGCGCTGGAAAAGGTCAACGGCAAGGCCGAAGACCTGACCTGGGAAATCTACCGCGACACCCTGATCGAACAGGCCGAGCAGGGCGTCGATTACTTTACTATCCACGCCGGCGTGCTGCTGCGCTACGTGCCGATGACGGCCAAGCGCCTGACCGGCATCGTCTCGCGCGGCGGCTCGATCATGGCCAAGTGGTGCCTGGCGCACCACAAGGAATCGTTCCTGTACACGCACTTCGAAGAGATCTGCGAGATCATGAAAGCCTATGACGTCTCCTTCAGCCTCGGCGACGGCTTGCGTCCCGGTTCGATCTACGACGCCAACGACGAAGCCCAATTGTCGGAACTGAAAACGCTGGGCGAACTGACCCAGATCGCGTGGAAGCACGAAGTGCAGGTCATGATCGAGGGCCCCGGCCACGTGCCGATGCACCTGATCAAAGAGAACATGGACCTGCAGCTCGACCAGTGCGGCGAAGCGCCGTTCTACACGCTCGGGCCCCTGACCACCGACATCGCGCCCGGCTACGACCACATCACGTCCGGCATTGGCGCCGCGCAGATCGGCTGGTACGGCACCGCCATGCTGTGCTACGTCACGCCCAAGGAGCACCTGGGCCTGCCCGACAAGGATGACGTCAAGGACGGCATCATCACCTACAAGATCGCGGCCCACGCGGCCGACCTGGCCAAGGGCCATCCTGGCGCCCAGATCCGCGACAACGCCCTGTCCAAGGCGCGCTTCGAATTCCGCTGGGACGACCAGTTCAACCTGGGCCTGGACCCGGATAAGGCGCGCGAATTCCACGACGAGACCCTGCCCAAGGATTCGGCCAAGGTGGCCCACTTCTGCTCCATGTGCGGCCCGCACTTCTGCTCCATGAAGATCACGCAGGAAGTGCGCGAATACGCGGCCAACAATGGCCTGTCCGAAGGGGCGGCCGTGCGCCAGGGGATGGAAGTGAAAGCCATCGAATTCGTCAAGAACGGCGCCGAGCTGTATCGGAAGGCGTAAGCATGATCGACATTGAAGTTAACGGAGAGCTGCGCACCGTGGCCAGCCGCACCACGCTGGCGCAGCTGGTCGAGCGGCTCGAGGTGCCCGACCAGGCGCTGGCGCTGGCGGTCAACCGCAGCGTGATTCCGCGCCAGATGTGGAGCCAGCACGTGCTGCTGGCGCAGGACAAGATCGATATTGTGCGCGCCATCGGTGGCGGCTGAACAGGAGAGCAAGATGCATGACGACGACATTCTGACCATCGCGGGCAAGCAATACCGCTCGCGCCTTCTGGTCGGCAGCGGCAAATACCGCGACCTGGCGCAAACGCGCGAAGCGACCGACGCCGCGAGCGCCGAGATCGTGACGGTGGCGATCCGGCGCGTGAACATCGGCCAGGACAAGAACGCCCCCAGCCTGCTGGACGTGCTGCCGCCCGACCGCTACACCATCCTGCCCAACACGGCCGGCTGCTACAACGCCAAGGACGCGATCTACACACTGCAAATGGCGCGCGAACTGCTGGGCGGACGCAAGCTGGTCAAGCTCGAAGTGCTGGGCGACGACAAGACCCTGTTCCCGCACATGCCGGAAACCCTGGTCGCGGCCGAAGCGCTGGTGCGCGACGGCTTCGACGTGATGGTCTATTGCAGCGACGATCCGATCCAGGCCCGCATCCTGGAGCAGATCGGCTGCGTGGCCATCATGCCGCTGGCGTCCCTGATCGGCTCGGGCATGGGCATCCTCAATCCGTGGAACCTGTCCTTGATTATCGAGCAGGCCAAGGTGCCGGTGCTGGTCGACGCCGGCGTGGGCACCGCGTCGGACGCGGCCATCGCCATGGAACTGGGGTGCGACGGCGTCTTGATGAACAGCGCCATTGCGCTCGCGCAGGATCCGGTGCGCATGGCGCGCGCCATGAAGCTGGGCGTGCAGGCCGGGCGCGAAGCGTATCTGGCCGGGCGCATGCCGCGCAGGTTCGCCGCCTCGCCGTCGTCGCCGCTGGCCGGACGCATGACCGCATGAACACCGTGCTGGTCTTTTCCGGTCTCGACCCGTCCGGCGGGGCCGGCATGGCGGCCGACGTGCTGGCCATCGCCGCGCAGGGCGTGCACGCGCTGCCGGTGGTGACCGCGCTCACCGTCCAGGACCAGAACCGGGTACGCGAAGTGGTGCCGGTCGATCCCGGCCTGCTGGCGCGCCAGGCGCAGGCCCTGGTCGAGAGCGCCGATATCGACGCGGTCAAGATCGGCATTCCCGGCAGCCTGGCCAATGCGCAGGTGATCGCGCAGGTGATCCGCCAGCTGCGCGAGACGCGGCCGCTGCTGCCGGTCGTGCTCGACCCGGTGCTGGCCAGCGGCCATGGCGACCCGCTCACGCAGGGCGACGCGCGCGCCGCCCTGGTGCCGCTGCTGGCGCTGGCCACGGTGGCCGTGCCGAATCTGGGCGAGGCCGCCGCGCTCGACTTGCGCGCCTGCCGCCACGTGCTGGTCACGGGCGGCCACGGCGAGGGGCCGGACGTGGTCAACCGCTGGAGCAGCGCCGGCCAGCACTGGGAATGGACCTGGCCGCGCCTGGCGGGCGAATTCCACGGCAGCGGCTGCACGCTGGCGGCGGCCATTGCGGCCCGCCTGGCGCTGGGCGAGCAAGTCGGGCAGGCGCTCGACGCTGCTCAGGCCTACGTCCAGCAAACGCTGGCCCAGGCATTTTCCATCGGACCTGGGCAGCGCATTCCGCGCCGCATTCCGGCGCCGTGAACCCCATTTTAAGGAAGCTCCCCATGCAAGGACTTTATCTCGTCACGCCCAACTGGGATGACACCGCGCGCCTGCTGGCATGCACCGCCGCCGCCCTCGACGCCGGCGCCGCCATGGTCCAGTACCGCCACAAGGACGCCAGCGACGCGCTGCGGCGCGAGCAGGGCGCCGCGCTGCTGGCGCTGTGCCGCCGCTATGGCCGCCCGCTGATCATCAACGACCATGTGGCGCTGTGCCTGACCCTGGGCGCCGACGGCGTGCACGTGGGGGGCACCGACGTGACGGTGCGCGAAGCGCGCGCCGCGCTGGGGCCGGACAAGATCGTCGGCGCCTCCTGCTATGGCGAACTGGAACGGGCGCGCGTGGCCGCGGCCGGAGGCGCCAGCTATCTGGCCTTCGGCGGCTTTTACCCTTCTCCCGTCAAGCGCTACACCTTCATCACCGAGCCCGAGCTGCTGCTCGAAGCGCGCCAGGAATTCACACTGCCGCTGGTGGTCATCGGCGGCATGACGCCGTCCAATGCCGCGCCGCTGGTGGCGCTCGGCGCCGACATGGTGGCCGCCATCAGCAGCGTCTATCTGGCGAGCGACCCGGCCGCTGCGGCGCGCCAGTTTGACGCCTTGTTTGCGGCGAATGCGAAAACGAGCGAAATGGACAGGCAGGCCGTATAATAATTTGGCACGGTTACCGTCAACGCACATCGTCCTCGCGCAGGCGAAGACGACGCAGCGGCGACTTTGCCAATAACTTTACTGTCCACTGTGAGGATGTCCCAGCCCATGACTCCCGTTCCCGCCGCCAAACGCCGTATCCTGATTGTCGACGACGACCCCCATCTGCTCCAGTTCCTGACCGAAGTGATCGGCCATGCCGGTTACGACACCGTCACCGCCGGCTCCGGCGAAGAAGCGCTGCAAGTGGTCGCCAAGGGCGAACCGGACATGGCGCTGCTCGACATCACCATGCCCGGCATGAGCGGGCTCGAACTGGCGGGCAAACTCAAGGAGACGACCAGCGTGCCCTTCATGTTCCTGTCGGCCGTGGGCGACAGCGAATCGGCGCGCCAGGCGGCGGCGCACGGCGCCGTCGGCTACCTGGTCAAGCCGGTCGACGCGGCGCGCCTGATGCCGGCGTTCGAAGCGGGGCTGGCCCGCGCCGACGACATCCGTCAGCTGCGCCGCACCGAAACCAACCTCAATGCCGCTCTCGCGGCCGGGCGCGAAACCAGCCTTGCCGTGGGCTTGCTGATGGGCAAATTCCAGACCGACCGCAACACCGCCTTTGAAGTGTTGCGCGACCACGCCCGCTCGAGCCGCCGCAAGATCAACGAAGTGGCGGATCAGTTACTTTCAGCGGAAGAAACATTGAACAGCCTGCACGCAGGTTTTGCTCAGCGCTTGAAGTCAAAATAGCAAAAGGGGCGTCGCACTATCGTCACAATTAAGAAATTTTATTTCTTTCCGTCATGAAAATGCGCCCCCTTTGAGGTAATATCAAGCTGTATATCGCACGGCACGGACCAAACCCTGCTCCTGCCGCGCGCACGCTTCCCGCCGCCTTCCCCCTGCGGTAAAAAAATCCCTCGGCCCAACTCCGCCGGTTGTCCTTTTCGTACGTACGCTTGCCCGGTCCCATCGCAGATGGCGCCCACGTCCGTCCGGAATTCCGATTGACCGCCATGAAGACAACTGTTTTCAAGAACAATTGCATGCCCCTGACCCGGGTTGCACTGCCTGCCGCTGCGCGCGCCCACACGCCGCTGCGGCATGCGACGGGCCCCGCGCGTCAGTGCGCCGCCGAATCGACTTATACCTCGCCGCTGTGCGAGGACGATAGCCATGCGCATAAACAGCGCGCCCGCCCGCAAGGCAACCGGCCGCAGGTACTGCACGTGGACATGGATAGCGGCGCCGCTACCGTGCTGTCGAGCCTGCTCGTTCCGGAAGCGCAGGTCACCCACGTCACCACGCTGGGCGAGGCCCGGCGCCTGCTCCAGAGCGACGTGTTCTCGCTGGTCGTGCTCGACCCGGCGCTGCCTGACGGCGACGCGCGCTCGCTGCTGCCGCTGCTGTCGGGTACGCCCTTGCTCGTGTATTCGGCAAGCCAGCCGGAATGGCGCGAGGCCTCGCCGGTCTTCCTGCCAAAGCCCTGGACCTCGGCGCGTCAGCTGTGGACCGCGATTGCGGGCATGCTGGGCATCCCGAGCGGCATCAGCGCGGGAGACTGAGATGACCAAGACGCTCAAATCCGTCCTCTACGTCGAGGACGATGTCCACGTACGCACCACCGCCAAGCTGGTGCTCGAAGTGATCGGCAACATCACCGTGCGCGATTGCGGCTCCGGCCGCGACGCCCTGCTGGTCGCGCGCGACTTCACGCCCGACCTGATCGTGCTTGACGTGATGATGCCCGAGATCGACGGCGTCAGCATCCTGGCCATGCTGCGCCGCATGCCGCACCTGGCCGAGGTGCCGGCCCTGTTCGTCACCGGTCTGACGGCGCCCGACGACATGCAGCGTTACGCCGATGTGGGCGCCATCGGCGTCATTCCCAAGCCGCTGGTGCCGCTGCGCCTGGCCGGGCAATTACACGCCATGTGGGACCAGCGCGCGCGCGTTCCCGCCTGATCAAACACCCGGGCAGGGCCGGGTGTCCTTTGCTATCATGGCGGTCCCACCATCTGGCACAGGACCATCATGAAAACCAAGGCAGCGATCGCATGGAAAGCGGGCCAACCGCTCACGATTGAAGAAGTCGACCTGGAAGGCCCGAAGGAGGGCGAAGTTCTGGTCGAAATCAAGGCCACCGGCATTTGCCATACCGATTACTACACCCTGTCCGGCGCCGATCCGGAAGGGATCTTCCCGGCCATCCTGGGGCACGAGGGCGCCGGCATCGTGGTCGACGTGGGCCCCGGCGTCAAGAGCATCCGCAAGGACGACCACGTCATTCCGCTGTACACGCCGGAATGCCGCCAGTGCAAATTCTGCCTTTCGCAAAAGACCAACCTGTGCCAGTCGATCCGCTCGACCCAGGGCCGCGGCCTGATGCCCGACGCGACCAGCCGCTTCTCGATCGGTGGCAAGCCGATCTTCCACTACATGGGCACCTCGACCTTCTCCAACTACGTGGTGGTGCCCGAGATCGCGCTGGCCAAGGTGCGCTCGGACGCTCCGTTCGACAAGATCTGCTACATCGGCTGCGGCGTGACCACTGGCGTGGGCGCGGTGCTGTTTACCGCCAAGGTGGAAGCGGGCGCCAACGTGGTCGTGTTCGGCCTGGGCGGGATTGGCCTGAACGTGATCCAGGCCGCGCGCATGGTTGGCGCCGACAAGATCATCGGGGTCGACATCAACCCGGCGCGCCAGGAAATGGCACGCAAGTTCGGCATGACCCATTTCATCAACCCGACCGAGGTCGAGAACGTGGTTGACGCGATCATCGGCCTGACCGATGGCGGCGCCGACTACAGCTTCGAATGCATCGGCAACGTGACCACCATGCGCCAGTCGCTCGAGTGCTGCCACAAGGGTTGGGGCCAGTCGATCATCATCGGTGTGGCGGCGGCGGGTCAGGAAATTTCGACCCGGCCGTTCCAGCTGGTGACGGGGCGCGTGTGGAAAGGCTCGGCCTTCGGCGGCGCGCGCGGGCGTACCGATGTGCCCAAGATCGTCGACTGGTACATGGACGGCAAGATCAATATCGACGACTTGATCACGCACCGGCTGCCGCTGGAGCGGATCAATGAAGGGTTTGATCTGATGAAGAGCGGGGAGTCGATCCGTTCAGTCGTGCTGTACTAATCGCACGCGCCACGCCGTCCCCGCGAAGGCGGGGGCGGCGTTCGGTTCCCAAGCCACGGGAGTTTGCCGCGATAACGCCGAATTTCTTCCTGCGCGCTCAGGTGTAGCAGGGTGAGTAGGCCAAGCTCTACAACTTCGCGCTTGGACTTCGCGCCCGTCAGACGCAGCGCGTCAGCCATGAGTTTGTCGTCGATCGTCAGCGTAACGCGCATGACCTGAATCCGGATATAGGTAGCACTATCGTGAACCTTTACCGCGACCCGCGCAATGGAATTTCCCTCGTTTTTCTACGCAAAATCGCGCAGCGCTTCGCGATGGTTGCGGCTCAGCGTTAGCCGGCAGCCGTCGGCCATCATCACCAGGCTGTCGCCGCCGAACCAGGGCAGCAGCTTCTTCACATGGTCCAGATTGACGATGTGAGAACGGTGGATGCGGCGGAACAGCGCGCCGTCGAGCCGCTCGAGGATGCCCGCCATGCGCTCGCGCATCAGGTGCTCGCCGGCCGCCGTGTGCAGGCGCACGTAGTTTCCCTCGGCGCTGATATACATGATGTCGGCCACTTTCACCAGATGCTGCACTTCGCCGCTCTTGACCAGAATCCTGTCCTGGGCTTCGCGCGCCGGCTCGAGCGCCGCCATCACTTTTCCCAGCTGCTGGTGGAACGGGCCGCTGCCAGCGGCCAGCCAGCGCCGCGCTTTACCCATCGCCGCATCGAAGCGGGCCTGATCGAAAGGCTTGAGCAGGTAGTCCATCGCGTTCGCGTCGAACGCGTCGAGCGCATAGTGATCGTAGGCGGTGGCGAAGATCGTGGCCGGCATGTTCGCAGTCCCGATCCGGCGCACCACCTCCAGCCCGGTCAGTTCCGGCATCTCCACATCGAGGAACACCAGGTCCGGCTGCAGGCGCGCGATCTGCTCGCACGCTTCCAGGCCGTTGCACGCTTCGCCGGCCAGCGTCACGCCGGGTTGCAGGGACAAAAACTGCAGCAGCCGTTTGCGGGCCGACGTTTCGTCGTCGGCCACCAGCACCCGGATCGCGCCGCTCATGCGGCCGCCAGCATCGGCAGCGGAATGCGGATGCGGGCGACGGTGCCCACCGCGTGCCGCACCAGCTCGAAGTTGTGCCCGGCGCCATACAGGGCGCTCAAGCGCTGGCGCGTGTTGTTCAAGCCGATGCCGAATCCCTTTTGCTGGCCCGACTGGGCCGGCGCATCGTCTTCCACTTCCAGCGTCAGCGTGCCGTTTCCTGCATACGCGCGGATCACGATATTGCCGCCGGCGGCGCGCGGCGCGACGCCGTATTTGATCGCGTTTTCGACCAGCGGCTGCAGGATGAAGGGAGGAATCGCGCTCGCCAGCAGGTCATCGGGGATCAGCCACTGCACGGCCAGCCGGTGCTCGAAGCGAATCTTCTCGATATCGATGTAGGCCTCGATGAATGCCTTTTCCTGCTGCAGCGTGACGACCGGGTTGTCCGATTCGCGCAGCGAGGTGCGCAGCATTTCGGACAGGCGCGAGAGCATGCGATCCGCCGTCGGCACATCGTAGTGCATCAGCGCGCCGATCGAATGCAGGGTATTGAACAGGAAGTGCGGCTGCAGCTGCAGCTTGAGACTTTGCAGCTGGGCGTGCACGCAGGCCGCCTTGTGTTCTGCCGCCTGCAGTTCGTTGCGGCGCGACTCGCGCAGCGCGTCCAGTCCCTGCACCACCCCGACAAAGCCCAGATAGGTCAGAAATCCCAGATGGAAGCAGTCCTCGAAGGCGACGAAGAACAGGTCCAGCATCGACAGGTCGCGGTAGGCCGTCGTGAATGCGGCGAACAGCCAGTGCCCGATGGCCACGTCGGTCTGGGTCAGCAGCGAACCGAAGACGACATGGAACACCCACGATTCCCAATGCATGCGCAGCGGGCGGGCGCGAATGACCGGCAGGGCCAGCACGCCCAGCAGCGCCCAGGTGCCGAAGTGGGCCGCGTTGAACACGAAGTTCATGTACAGCGGCATGGCGAAAATCCCGCGCAGGAAGTTGTAGGTGCCGGCCAGGGCCCAGGCGCACCAGTATGCCCGCGAGGGCCAGGCTAGACGGTTCATGGAAAAGAGAGTGGGTTCAATGGCCAGGCCATAGTGTGCGCCAATGCGTGCCGGGTTGGCGATGTCGTTCGTCACGAATATAGCACGGCTCATCCCAAAGCAGTCGCTGCCAGGGACCGCCTGGGGCAAGCTGCGATTCTGCCCGACGCGGCAGCCGACCCACCAACGACGAAAGTAAACCCATGAAATCACATTGGCATCCTTCCTGTTCCCTGCTGTTGTCCGCGCTCGCCGTGGGCGCCGTTGCCGTCCCGGCCCAGGCCGGCGGCTATCCCGCCATGGAAAAGTACAACAAGGCCGTGGTCGCCCAGTTCGTCTCGAAGATCCTGTCGGCGACCGATGCCGACGTGCTCGCGCGCCAGGTGTCGCCCTACCTGATCGAACATGATCCGTCGGCCGCCAACGGCCGCGATGGCACCGCGGGCTGGATCCGCGCCTTGCGCGCCAAGGCGAGCGGGCAGACCATGACGGTCAAGCACTTGCTGGCCGACGGCGACATGGTGTTCGTCCAGTCGCAGGTGTCGGCCACGCCCGCCAACGAGATGAGCGGCACCAACCGCTATGATTTCTATCGCCTGGACCGCGGCTGGATCGTCGAACACTGGGTGGTCCAGGGCGCCGCGCCGACCGCCTCGGCCACCGGCAACTCGGAATTTAGCAATCTGTATGTCTATCCGAAGCCGCAAGCTCCGCTGTCGCCGGACCGGGTCGAAATGAACCGCCTGATGGTCCATACCCTGTCCGAGGAAGTGTTCGGCAAGCGCAATTTCGGCCTGCTCGACCGCATGTGGGGCGTGAACTACCTGCAGCACAATCCCTACGTGGACAATGGCCGCGCCGCGCTCAAGTCCGTGATCGAGTACATCGCGCCCGAAGGCTCCCACTACCGCGTGGTGCGCTCGCTGGCCGACGGCGACCTGGCCGTGGTCTGCTCGCACAATGTCGATCCGGGCGGCGACCCGGCCAACGAATTCGCCGGCGCCGCCGTGTGCGATATGTACCGCGTTGCGAACTTCGAACTGGTCGAGCATTGGGATGTTGGCCAGAACGTGCCGTCGACGTCGGCCAACGGCAATTCGATGTTCAGCTCACTGTACCGCCACCGCGGCAACCGCTGATCCATCTGAACGCTTGACGTTTGCGATTACACGTGTAATCATGTCTCATCGATTACACGTGTAATTCATTACGACAGGAGTTCTCATGGACCGCAAGCCGATAGACATTAGCGAGGCCGAGTCGCTCGTCATGGACGTGCTGTGGCGCGCCAGCGCGCCAATGCCCGCCGAAGACGTGACCGCCGCGCTGGTCAAGGAACAGCGCTGGCAGGAAGCGACCATCAAAACGCTGCTCAACCGCCTGCTCAAGAAGGGCGCCGTCAGCGCCAGCAAGGACGGACGCCGCTACCTCTACAGCGCCGAACTCAAACGCGAACAATGGGTCAGCCGCGAAAGCGGGACCATGCTCGACCGCCTGTTCGGCGGGCGCGTCGCGCCGCTGGTCGCCCATTTCGGCAAGCACCGCAAACTCAGCCAAGCCGACATCGCCGAACTCAAGAAACTGATCGAGGAGCTGGGCGATGGAAAGTAAGCTGTTCGATCTCCTGCTGCGGCTGACCTTCGCCGGCAGCGCAGCAATGATGCTGGTGCTGCTGCTGCGCAGACCGTTGCGCCGGCTCGCTGGCGCCCAGGCAGCCTACCTGTGCTGGCTGGTCGTGCCGCTGGTCTTGCTGGCGGCAGCGTTGCCGGTCCGGATGGCGCCCGCGCTGGCCGTGGACCTGACGCCCGTGCTGCGAGCGACCGGCGCCGGCATCGGCGCCGCCGCCACCGCGCAGGCCCTCCAGTGGTCCGACTGGGCGGTGCGCCTGTGGGCTTGCGGCGCGCTGGCCACCTTGCTCATTATGGTGCTGGCGCAGCGCAGCTTTGTGCGCGCCCTGGGCGAGCTGGTCGAACGGGCCGGCATCCACACGGCGTCCGGCACCGGCGCCGGCCCGGCCTTGCTCGGCTTGTGGCGCCCGATCGTGGTGGTGCCGGCCGATTTCCACGAGCGTTACAGCCAAGCAGAGCAAGCGCTGATCGTCGCTCACGAACAGATGCATGCGGCGCGGGGCGACCCTGCCGCCAATGCGCTCCTGGCCCTGCTGCGCTGCGCGTTCTGGTTCAATCCACTGATGCACGTCGCCGCCGCGCGCTGTCGCTTCGACCAGGAGCTGGCCTGTGACGCGGCCGTCATGGGCCATCACGGCGCGCACAGCCAGGCCTACGCCAGCGCCATGCTCAAAACCCAAACCGCGAGCGCACCTGCATTCGCGACCTGCAACTGGCAATCGTGCCACCCTCTAAAGGAGCGCATCATGCAACTCAAACTCACCACACGCAGCACCGCGCGCCGCCGCGCCGGCCACCTGATCATTGCCATGCTGGCCAGCGCCAGCATGCTGGGCACTGCGACCGTGCGCGCTGAAACGGCCAAGAGCGCGGACACCTACGGTTTGACCGTCAAATTTGCCGACGGCGACGGCACCACATCTGTCCTTCCAGTGACGGCGGGAGAAGACCTGTCGCTGAACTGGAAGCAGCCCGGCTCCGGCTGGAAGGGCGTGTTCAGGGTCGATCGTGCCTCGGCCGACACGGTCATGGTCCGCATGAAGATCACCCCGGAAAACGGCGACGTGATTGCGCCGTCGCTGCTGCTCAAGCTGGGCGAGGCGGGCACGGTGGCGGTGTCCGGCAAGGATGGCAAGCCTGATCTCAAGATCGGCGTGACGGTCAACCGCGGCTAACGTTCATGGATGCGATGATCAGGATCTGTCTCTGCGCCAGCGCCGCCATCTTGCTGGTGCTGCTGGTGCGCCGTCCGCTGCGGATCCGGTTCGGCGCGCATAGCGCCTACCAGGCGTGGCTGCTGGTGCCGGCCACGATGCTGACCGCCGTCTTGCCGTCCATGAAAGTGAGCCGGGTGGTGGTAGCCGAATCCGTGTCCGCCCTCGGCATCGGCCAGTTGGCCGGGCGCATGACCGACACCGTTCCCGTGCATTGGGACGCGGCGCTGCAGTGGACATGGCTGGCCGGCGCGCTGGCGACAGCGATCCTGTTTGCGGTATCGCACCGGCGTTTTATCGCCAGTCTGGGACCGTTGACGCGCAGCGGCGCCGTGTTCGTGGCCGCCACGTCGGTGCAGGGCCCGGCGCTGCTGGGAATCTGGCGCCCGCGCATCGTGCTCCCGGCCGACTTCGCCAGCCGCTATTCGGCCGCCGAGCAAGCCCTGATCATCGCCCACGAACAGCGCCACGCACGACGCGGCGACCCGATCGTCAATGTCGTCATCGCGCTGCTGCAATGCGCCTTCTGGTTCAATCCACTCGTGCATCTGGCGGCGGCACGCTGCCGCTTCGACCAGGAGCTCGCCTGCGACGCCGACGTGATCGAGCACCTTCCAGGCCGGATCCGCGACTATGCGGCGGCCATGTTGAAAACCCAGGTTGGCGGCGCGCTGGCGCCGCTCACCTGCCACTGGCAATCGAGCCATCCACTCAAGGAGCGCATCATGCAGTTGAATCAAATGAACAATAGTCGTGCAGGCCGCATCGCCGGCCGTGTTTTGCTCGCGGCCCTCATGACGACGGGCGTGCTCGGAACGCTGGCAGCGCGCGCCGAGCCGGCGCCGAATAAATCGTATCTAGTCGATTTCAAAATGACATTTGCGGGCGAATATTCGACGCCCACCGTGCTGACCGCGGCCGGCGAGCCGTTCACGCTCAGTGGCGGGCGCGATGGCAAGATCTGGAGTGGCGACTTCCTGCTCACGGAGGGCAAGGATGGCGCGATCTGGCTCAAGAGCCAACTTTCCTTCGACGGCAAGAAAGGTGGCGTTCACAACGCCGGCATGCGCCTGGGCGAACGCCAGCATCTGGCGATCATGGATGATTTCGGAAAAGGCACCATGATCATGGTGATCGACGAGGGCGTGACGCTCGCGCCACAAAGTACGGCGCCTTAAGCGCGGCCGGAGGAGAGCGCGACCGGTATAATCACGGGATGCAAAATCTCCTCCACAACCTCAATCCCGAACAACTCGCCGCTGTCACGTTGCCGTCGCAAAGCGCCCTGATCCTCGCGGGCGCCGGCTCCGGCAAAACGCGGGTGCTGACCACCCGCATCGCCTGGCTGATCCAGACCGGGCAGGTGTCGCCGGCCGGGATCATGGCTGTCACCTTTACCAACAAGGCGGCCAAGGAGATGCTCACGCGCTTGTCGGCCATGCTGCCGGTCAGCACGCGCGGGATGTGGATCGGGACCTTCCACGGCCTGTGCAACCGCCTGCTGCGCACGCACTACCGCGATGCGGCCCTGCCGCAAACGTTCCAGATCATGGATTCGCAGGATCAGCTGTCGATGATCAAGCGCCTGCTCAAGGCCAACAACGTTGACGATGAAAAGTACCCGGCCAAGAACCTGATGTACTTCATCAACAATGCCAAGGACCAGGGCTTGCGCGCCAACCGCGTCGAAGCGCACGATCCGATCGAGCGCAAGATGGTGGAGTTGTACGAACTGTACGACATGCAGTGCCAGCGCGAAGGCGTGGTCGATTTTGCCGAACTGCTGCTGCGCGCCTACGAACTGCTGGCCCGCAACCAGCCCCTGCGCGAACATTATCAAGCCCGCTTCAAGCACATCCTGGTCGACGAGTTCCAGGATACCAATGACCTGCAATACAACCTGCTCAAGCTGCTGGCGGGGCAAGGCCAGCAAGTAGGCGGCGCCCTGTTCGCGGTCGGCGACGACGATCAGAGTATTTACGCCTTCCGCGGTGCCAATGTGGGCAATATGTCGGCCTTCGAGCGCGAATTCCGGGTCGAGAACCTGATCAAGCTGGAGCAGAATTACCGCTCGCACGGCCACATCCTCGATTCGGCCAATCACCTGATCGCCAATAACAGCAAGCGCCTGGGCAAGAACCTGCGCACCGATGCCGGTCACGGCGAACCGGTACGCATCTACGAAGCCTCGTCCGACCTGGAAGAAGCGCAGTGGATCATCGAAGAAGCGAAAACCCTGATGGCGGAGGGCGCGCTGCGCAGCGAAATCGCGATCCTGTACCGCTCCAATGCGCAGTCGCGCGTCATCGAGCATGCGCTGTTCGCGGCCGGCCTGCCTTACACCGTGTACGGCGGCCAGCGCTACTTCCAGCGCGCCGAAGTCAAGCACGCCATCGCCTACCTGCAGCTGATGGATAATCCGCATAACGACCAGGCCTTCCTGCGCGTGGTGAACTTCCCCACGCGCGGCATCGGCATGCGTTCGATCGAAGCGCTGCAGGCGGCGGCCGAGCAGCACCGCATTTCGTTGTACGCGGCCGTGCCTTATGTGATGGGCAAGGCTGGTTCTTCGCTGGGCGCCTTCGTCAAGCTGGTCGAAGGGGCGCGCTTCGAGACCCAGCAGCTGTCGCTGCCGGAAATGGTGCGCGTGGTGCTCGAGGCCAGCGGCCTTCTGACGCACTACCAGAACGAAAAAGAAGGCGCCGACCGCATCGAGAACCTGGAGCAGATGGTCAATGCGGCCACCCAGTTCGTGCAGGAAGAGGGCTTCGGCCAGTCCGCGCCCGCGCATCTGGGACCGAAAGCCGAAGCCATGTCAGGCACGCCGATCGTCAATGAGGACGGGTTCGAGATTCTCGACGCCGACGCCGCCCTGCCGTCGGTGATGTCGCCGCTGTCGGCCTTCCTGTCGCACGCCTCGCTGGAAGCGGGCGACGCCCAGGCCCAGGCCGGCCAAGACGCGCTCCAGTTGATGACGGTGCACTCGGCCAAGGGCCTGGAATTCGACGCCGTGTTCATCACCGGACTGGAGGAAGGCCTTTTCCCGCACGAGAGCAGCTCGCGCGAAATGGATGGCGTGGACGAAGAGCGGCGCCTGATGTACGTGGCGATCACGCGTGCCAAAAAGCGTCTGTACATGAGCTTTACGCAGACCCGCATGCTGCACGGCCAGACCCGCTACAACATGAAGTCGCGCTTCTTCGATGAACTGCCGGAGGAAGCGCTCAAGTGGATTTCGCCCAAGGTGCAGTCGCACTGGTTCGGCAACAAGAAATCGGCCTGGGACGAGCCGGCCTTTGGCGGCGGATCGGATAACAAGATCGCGCAGCAGATCACGCAGAAGGCCGCCAGCAACGGGCCGGGCTGGCGGATCGGGGAGTCGGTGGCGCATGCCAAGTTCGGCGAGGGCGTAATCGTCAATATCGAAGGCGGGGGCAGCAACGCCCGCGCCCAGATCAATTTCGGCAAGGCCGGCATGAAAGTGCTGGACCTGTCGGTCGCCAAGCTCGAACGCCTGCGCTAGTCGATGGTGAGGGTGCCGTTGGTGACGCGCCAGTAGTGCGTGCTGCCGGCGGCGCCGCTCCAGGTGCCCAGGTTGAAGGAGTTCGCGCCACTGGCAGTTCCCTGCACCTGGAAAATCCGGATCGCCTGATTCCCCACAAACCACGTCAATGGCGTATTGGGCGCCAGCGTCTCCGGCGCGCCTGTGGGCATCGCGAAATGCGCGCTGCCCGACCCGAACACCTTGCCGATGCCGGCGCTGTCGATGGCCACTGCCGTGCGTTCATCTGCCGCCACGGCGCGCATGGCCGGCCATGTCGCCCCAAAGTTGTACAGTGTGCTCGCCATGAAGGAGGTCACGCGCGGCTGGCGTGCGCGCTCCGCAAAATGCGGCTCCGTCACGAGATTGGTCAGCGCACCGTGCGCGAGGAAGTTATTGCCGATCGCGACCGCAGTGGGATTTTGCAGCACGGTCGCATTGTCCGCCCCGCCCGGATGGTAATACTGGCCCTGCACCGCCATGCCGGCGCTGGTGCCGCCCACCGGCGCGTGCTTGGTGTTGATCAGGTAGTTGATCGCGCTGCCCACGCCCTGACCCTTGAAGTAGTTGACGTAATCGGCCTGGTCGCCGCCGGCCAGGAACAGCGCACCGGCGTTCTTGATGGTCTGGACCACGCAGGCATCGTTGGCCTGGGCGATGCTGGTCACGAGCAGGGTCTGGACCGAATTGACGCCGCCAAAACCATAGATGTAGTCGTTATAGGCATTGGTGCCGCTCGAACGCAGCACGACAAAGTCGCCGCCGCCGGCGCGCCCGATCATCCACTGTAGCGCCGCATCGACATCGAGCCCGCCGCCCATCAGCACGATGCCGCCGCCCGTCACGCTCGCCAGCGGTGTCTTGTTGCCGGTCTTGCCCAGGTCGACTTTTTTCGGCAAGGTGCATGCCACTGCGCCGCCGCCACCGCCGCCGCTGGCGGGGAAAGTGGCGGTCAGGCTGTACCGTCCGAGCCCCGACTGGCTCTTGACGCGCACATAATAGGTGCCCGCGGCCGGCGCATTGAAGCTGCCGGCCTCGGGGTTGTTCATGGTTGAACGGAAGGCGACCGGCGTGCTGCCAGCGCCGTTATATAGATACCATTCCAGGTCGATCCCGCTGTCGTGCGCGAGACTGATGTCGATCACGCCGGCGGCGGCCACGTCCAGCCGGAACCAGTCCTCGTCCCGGCTGGTGGCGATCGCCCCGCCGATGGCGGCGCCGCTGCAGGCGCCGGCATTGGCCTTGTTCTGGGCATTGTTCGCTTCCGCCTCCGCCGACAGGCAGGCGCCCATGGCGGAGGTGCCGACGGCGGCGCCGCACAGCAGCGCCCCGTTCAATGCGGTCGTGATCTTCATCATGCCTCCTGGTCGGTCAGCGGATTGCGTTCACATCGTTTTCGTTGCGCAGCACGGCGTTGCGGAAAGCGATGCTGGCCACGCCCTGCTGGCAGTGGCCGCCGTCATTGCTGCGGAACTGGACGCTGAAACTGGCGTCCATGTTCTTGAGGCGGAAAGTGATCATCTCGGTCGACGGCTTGCCTGCTTCGCGCTGGCGCGTCTCCACCAGCACGTCGCCGGTGGCCAGGCCCGCCATCGTCACGGCGATCTTGGGCCGCTTTTCCTGGTCCTGATTGTCCCAGCAGCCGTGGAAGTACTTCACTTCGTGCACGCCGGGGGCGGGGGTGTAGGTGTAGTCGTGGCTGGACGCGGCCTGGGCGTTGAAACCGAAGGCGGCGGCAGCGAGCGCGATCAAATGGATAGTCTTCATCATCATGTCCTCGGAATGGGAAATCAGTAGATCGTCAGGGTGCCGTTGTTCACAGCCCAGTAGTGCGTGACGCCGCCGCTGCCGGTCCAGGTGCCCAGATTGAATGCATTGCTGCCGTTGAGTGTGCCTGGTACTTGATACACCTGCAGCGCCTTTTGCGCAAGCAGCCAGGTGAGCTTGGCGCTGGGCGCCAGCGTTTCCGGCGCGCCTGTTGCTCTAACGAAATTCACATTGCCGGATCCGTAGACGCTGCCGATGCCGGCCGCGTCGATGACCACCGCGGTCGCTTCGTCGGCCGACACGCCGCGCACGCTTTGCCAGGTCACGCCATAGTTGTAGAGCATGCTGGCCATGAATCCGGTCAGGCGCGGCTGGCGCGCGCGTTGGGCGAAGTGGGGCTCGGTCACCAGGTTGGAGAGGCTGCCGTTGGCGAGGAAGTTGTTGCCGATGGCGGCCGCGGTCGGGTTGTTGAGCACGGTTGCAACGTCGGCCCCGCCGGGGTGGTAGTACTGGCCCTGGATCGCCATGCCGGCGCTGGTGCCGCCCACCGGCGCATGCTTGGTGTTGATCAGGTAATTGAGCGCGCTGCCCACGCCCTGACCCTTGAAGTAATCGATGTAGTTGGCCTGGTCGCCGCCGGCCAGGAACACGGCGCCGGCGTTCTTGATGGTCTGCACCACGCAGGCGTCGTTGGCCTGGGCGGTACTGGTGATGAGCAGCGTTTGCACCGAATTGGCGCCGCCCAGCCCGTAGATGTAGTCGTTGTAGGCATTGGTGCCGGTCGAGCGGATCACGACAAAGTCGCCGCCGCCGGATTTGGCGATCATCCACTTGATGGCGTTGTCCACGTCCATGCCGCCGCCCATCAGGACCACGCCGCCGCTGGTGGTGGTGGCCTTGGGCGTGGCGTTGCCGGTCTTGCCCAGGTTGACCGCGGCAGGCAGGGTGCAGGCGGTCGGCGTGCCGCCCCCGCCGCCGGCGGCGCCGGGGAAGGTGACGGTCAGCGTGTAGCGCCCGCTGCCCGTGTAGCTCTTCACGCGCAGGTAATAGGTGCCGGCCGCGGTGGCGCTGTAGCTGCCCGTTTCCGGGTTGCTGCTGGTGGAACGGTAGGCCACGTAGGAGCCGGTCGCCTTGTACAGGTACCAGTCGAGGTCGATCCCGCTGTCATGCGCGAGGTTGACATTGATGCTGCCGGCGGCCGTCACGTCCAGCTTGTACCAGTCGTAGTCGGTGCTCGACGCGATGGTGCCGCTGACGGGGGCGCCGCTGCAGATGCCGGTGTTGGCGCTGGTGTCGCTGTCGTTCGCTTCGACCTCGGACGACAGGCAGGCCGCCGATGCCGCGTGCGCCGCCGTCAGCAGCGCACAGACGAGCGCCATCCTGAAAATTTCTCGCATTTTCATTCTCAACTCTCCAAAAAGACCCACTTGTTTTCGTTATGTGAAAATTCTTGTGAGTAAAAGCGTTTACATTAACACTTTTAATGCACGAAAATTTTCATCGAATATACGCCCAACAATTAAAAAGTTCCACAAATCTTTTTGTGTCAGAAAAATGCGACGGAAACAAAAAAGCCAACCGGGCGGTTGGCTTTGGGGGGGCGCGGCAGCCTTATGCGGCCGGTGGTCCCGCGTCGGGGATCAGCTGGCGATAAGCGGCAAAGAGCGCGCACTGGAACACGGCCGTCATGACGAGGTGGAACGACATCAAGACCAGCACGCCGAGCGATTTCCCGAAAACGGCGCCGGCCACGGTCATCAGCGTCATGTAGATCATGGCCCAGCAAGCCAGCATGACCAGTACCGGCCCCAGCGAGCCGAACACGGCGAAAACGCTATAAAACACGGCCTTGAATGTGGGCATCTTCTTCCAGGTGATCAACGGTGGCGCGAACGCCAGGCTCAGCGCGACTGCGGAGCTCAGGCAGGCCATGATGACCATGAAACTCTTCACCGAATCGGGGAACTCCATCGGCTTGCCGCTTTTTTGCGCTGCCTTGATGGCGTCAGCCAAGGCCGTCTGATCGGCCTGCGGCACGACGAGCATGGCAATGAGGACGATGACGACGATCACGCCCAGATACACCCCGCCCAGTTTGACCAGCGCGCCGAAGGCATCGCGGCGAAAACCCGTGGCGAGCACCGCTGGCGTCAAGCGCTCGCCGTCGGCGATGCGGCGGCTGGCCTCGAACAAGATCATGTTGATGGACGGCGTCAGCAGCGCATACAAGAGCACGCCCACTACCTGCAAACTGAGCATCAACAGGGTGAACATCACGTTGGCGAGCAGCAGTGAGGTCAGCAGGCCGGGCTGCTTGCGGAACAGCGCGAAGCCTTGCGTCAGCCAGAGCCAACCGGTTCCTGCGGGCAGCCGGTTCATGCGAACAGCTCCGGCGCGGCGGTCGCGATACGTTCGCGCAGAATCCGCTCGAAATGGGTCGGGTCGTGCGGCGTGAGCATTTCGGCCGCGCGCGGCTGATGGAAGTCGTACAGGCGCGAGAGCCAGAAGCGCAGCGCGGCCGCGCGCAGCATCGGCTGCCAGGCCGCCTGCTCGTCGTCCGTGAACGGGCGCACCGCATGGTAGGCGTCAAGCATGGCGCGCACGCGGGCGGTGTCGAGCACGCCCGTCTGCTGGTCGATGCACCAGTCGTTGACGGTGACGGCCACGTCGAACAGCCAGGTGTCGCAGCCGGCGAAATAAAAGTCGAAGAAGCCGGTCAGGCGCTCGCCGTCGAACATGACATTGTTGCGGAACAGGTCGGCGTGCACGGGGCCGCTGCCGAGGCGCTTGTAATGGTCGCAGGCGGCGAACGCTTCCTGGAAGTGCATCTCGGCGCGCAGCAGACGGGCGCAGGCGTCATCGAGGAAGGGCAGGACCTGCGGCGTGGTCTCGTTCCACCAGTGCAGGCCGCGCAGATTCGGCTGGCGCAGCGGGAAGTCGAGCGCAGCCAGGTGCATGCGCGCCAGCATGGCGCCCACGGCCGCGCAATGCACGGGCTGCGGATCCATCTGCGAGGCGCCTTCGAGCTTGCTGACGATGGCCGCCGGTTTGCCGTGCAGCGCCACCACCAGCTCGCCATGGTCGTTGGCCACCGGCGCCGGCACCAGCACGCCGCGCTCGGCCAGATGGCGCATCAGGTTCAGGTAAAACGGAAGCTGGTCGAACTTGAGCACCTCGAAGATGGTCAGCACGTACTCGCCAGCGTCGGTACTGAGGAAAAAATTGCTGTTCTCGATGCCGGACGCGATGCCCCGGAGCGAAAGGGCTTTTCCTAAAGGAAACTGCTCAAGCCAGGGGGAGACATCGTCCAGACTGACCGCGGTGAAGACTGCCATGTGAAAGCGAATGGAAAAGGGTGGGAACAGGGCGCCGGAGCGCCGCTTATTTTGCCGGCGGGGCTGGCGGTGGCGGCGCTTCCGCGGCCGGCACGTCTTCCTTGGAGGTTTTTTTCTTGCGCGCCAGGTCAAATTCGAGCACTTGCCACTGCGGCGAACCGAGCGTGCTGCCGGTCGCGTTGCCGCGCTCGTTGACGGCCGACGGGTGCGCGCCCTTCATGGTATAGGCGCTCTTGCCATTCTTGACCTTTACTTCGGTCACGCGGCCGCCGTCTTTTTTCTCGGTGATCTTGGCGCCGCCCGTTTTTGGCGGGGTCACCACGATCGGCGTGTCGCTGCCTTCCTCGATCACCTCGAGCTTGGGCGGGGTTTCCGCCGGTTTTTGCTGGGCCAGGGCCGTGTTGGCGGCGGCCAGCAGAAGCAGGGGCAGAAGTTTGGTGAAGGTGGGGAAGCGCAGCATGTCAGGTCGCCTTATGAACGTTTGGTCCATTGTAACAAACACACGCCGACCCCGTGCTAAGTGTCGCAAACGCCGCTGCGGGGCATGGGTGACTTCTGCGATAATGACAAACGCTCCGCCGCGCCTCGTGCTGGCCGCGGCTTCAACCTCAGGCTTCAATCTCATTTTTACGGTGCCATGCAAAATACCCTGCTGCTAGTCGACGGTTCCAGTTACCTGTATCGCGCTTTCCACGCCCTGCCTGATCTGCGCAGCCCGGACGGCCACCCGACCGGCGCCATGCACGGCATGGTCAATATGCTGCGCCGCCTGCGCCAGGATTATCCGGCCGCCTACATCGCCTGCGTGTTCGACGCCAAGGGCAAGACCTTCCGCGACGATATGTACCCCGAGTACAAGGCCACGCGCGCGTCCATGCCGGACGACCTGCGCCTGCAGATCGAGCCGATCCACGAAGCGGTGCGCCACATGGGCTGGCCGATCCTCATGGTCGACGGCGTCGAGGCCGACGACGTGATCGGCACGCTGTCGGTCCAGGCCACCGCCATGGGACTGAACACGGTGGTGTCGACCGGCGACAAGGATCTGGCCCAGCTGGTCAACGACAAGGTCATGCTGATCAATACCATGACCAACGAAAAGCTCGACGAAGCGGGCGTGCTGGCCAAGTTCGGCGTGCCGCCGAACCGCATCATCGACTACCTCACGCTGATCGGCGACACCGTCGACAATATCCCCGGCGTGGCCAAGTGCGGTCCCAAGACCGCCCTCAAGTGGCTGGCCGCGCACGACAGCCTGGACAACATCATGCAGAATGCGGCCAGCATCACCGGCGCCGTGGGCGAGAACCTGCGCCAGGCGCTCGAATGGCTGCCCAAGGGGCGCGAGCTGATCACGGTCAAGCTCGACTGCGACCTGGACGGCCACATGGTGTCGATCACCGAGTCGCTGGTGGCGCGGCCCGAAGACCGCGACGGCCTCAAGTCCTTCTTCGAGCGCTACGGCTTCAAGACCCTGCTGCGCGAAGTGACCCAGCGCGACGACGAAGGCGCCCCGCGCGCGCTGCTCAATTCGCCCGAGGGCGACCTGTTCCCGGGCGCGACCATCCCGGTCATGAAGGGCGAGTACGAAACCGTGCTCACCGAAGCGCAGCTCGACAAATGGCTGGCCCTGATCGACGCGGCCGCACTGACCTCGGTCGACACCGAAACGACCTCATTGGAGCCGATGACGGCGCAAATGGTGGGCATCTCGCTGTCGGTGGAAGCGGGCAAGGGCGCCTACATTCCGCTGGCGCACCGCTATGCGGGCGTGCCGGAGCAACTGAACCGTGAACAGGTGCTGGAAAAAATGCGCGCCTGGCTGGAAGACCCGGCCAAGCCGAAACTGGGCCAGAATCTCAAGTACGACAGCCATATCTTCGCCAACCATGGCGTGACGCTGCGCGGCATCGTGCACGACACGCTGCTGCAATCCTACGTGTTCGAGTCGCACAAGCCGCACGACATGGACAGCATGGCGCTGCGCCACCTGGGTTACACCACCATCCCGTTCACCGATGTCTGCGGCAAGGGTGCGGGCCAGATCTGCTTCGACCAGGTCGAACTGGAACGGGCGACCGAATACGCGGCCGAAGACTCGGACATCACGCTGCGCCTGTACGAGTCGATGAAGTCGCACGTGGACAACGATGCCAAGCTGACCTATATCTACCGCCAGATCGAGCTGCCCACCTCGGTGGTGCTGCAAAAGATCGAACGTAACGGCGTGCTGATCGACGCGGCCTTGCTCGAGGTGCAGTCGGGCGAACTGGGCGCGCGCATCATGGAGCTCGAGCAAAAAGCCTACGAACTGGCGGGCGGTCCTTTCAACCTGGGCTCGCCCAAACAGATCGGTGAAATCTTCTTTGGCAAGCTGCAGCTGCCGGTCATCAAGAAAACCCCGGGCGGCGCGCCCTCGACCGACGAAGAAGTGCTGCAAAAGCTGGCCGAAGACTTCCCGCTGCCGAAGATCCTGCTCGAATACCGCAGCATGTCCAAGCTCAAGTCGACCTACACCGACAAGCTGCCGCGCATGGTCAACCGCGACACCGGCCGCGTGCACACCAACTACGCGCAGGCGGTGGCGGTGACGGGGCGCTTGTCGTCGAACGATCCGAACCTGCAGAACATCCCGATCCGCACGGCCGAAGGGCGGCGCATCCGCGAAGCCTTCATTGCCGGTCCCGGCAACGTGATCGTCTCGGCCGACTACTCGCAGATCGAACTGCGCATCATGGCCCATATTTCGGGCGACGAAGCGATGCTGCGCGCGTTCTCCGAAGGCGAGGACATCCACCGCGCCACGGCCGCCGAGATCTTCGGCATCGCCCCGGCCGAGGTGCAGAGCGAACAGCGGCGCTACGCCAAGGTGATCAACTTCGGCCTGATCTACGGCATGAGCGCCTTCGGCCTGGCCGGCAATCTGGGCGTCGAGCGCGCGGCCGCGCAAAGCTACATCGACAAATACTTTGCCCGCTTCTCCGGCGTGCGCCAGTACATGGAAGACACGCGCATGCAGGCCAAGGCGCGCGGCTATGTCGAGACCGTGTTCGGCCGCCGCCTGTGGCTGCCGGAAATCAATTCGCCGAACGGTCCGCGCCGCCAGGGCGCCGAACGGGCCGCAATCAACGCGCCGATGCAGGGCACCGCCGCCGACCTGATCAAGCTGGCCATGATCGCCGTGCAGAACTGGCTCGAGCAGGATCAACTGGGCACGCGCATGATCATGCAGGTGCACGACGAGCTGGTGCTCGAAGTGCCGCAAGCCGAGCTGGAACTGGTCAAGGAACGCTTGCCGGCGCTGATGGCGGGCGTGGCGGCGCTGAAAGTGCCGCTGCTCGCCGAAGTGGGCATCGGCAGCAACTGGGATGAAGCGCACTGACAACATTTGGGCGTCTAAAGTGTAAGCAAATGTTGTAGTGTGTGTGCGCGCACATCATAGTTTCCTATTGGCATGTATAGTATTTTCACCACGCCTGCTCCCGCTGCGCGCGCGCGAAAATAACGACAAACAAGACGAGGCTAAAAAATGAAAAAGCACACAACACTTCTGGCATTGGCGACAACGACCCTGACCACCGCCGCGGTACTGAGCGCTTGCGGCGGAGGCGGTGGCGACAGCACGCCAATTCCCGCGCAGCTCGGTTCCCTCAAGATGGCAATCACCGATGCGCCGGCCTGCGGCTTTGACGCCGTCAACGTGACGGTGCAGCGCGTTCGCGTGCACCAGAGCGCGAGCGCGGCCGCGACCGACGCCGGCTGGTCCGAGATCACGCTGGCGCCGGCCCGCAAGATCAACCTGCTGAACCTGACCAACGGCGTGCTCGAAGAACTGGGCGAAACCCCGCTGCCGGTGGGCCACTACACTCAGGTGCGCCTGGTGCTCGATCCGAACACCGGCAACGCCCTGTCCAACAGCGTGCTGCCGACCGGCGCGGTGCTGGAAAAATCGCTCGACACGCCAAGCGCGATCCAGAGCGGCATCAAACTCAATGCCAACTTCGACGTCGCCGCCAACACCCGCACCGACCTCGTGCTCGACTTCGACGCCTGCAAATCGGTCGTCACCAAAGGCAACGGCAACTACGCGCTCAAGCCGGTGGTCAAAGTGATTCCGACCGTCGTCAACGGCATTTCCGGCTTCGTCAACCTGGCGCAGCTGGGCAGCCACGTGATGGTCAGCGCGCAGCAGAACGGCGTCGTGATCGCGTCGACCGCGCCGAACGCGACGACCGGCGAATTCTTCCTGGCGCGTCTGGTGCCGGGCAACTATGACGTGGTGCTCACGGCCGACGGCAAAGCAGCCAGCGTGATCGGCGCCGTGCCGGTTGCCACGACCACCAGCACCACGGCGCTGAGCACCTCGGCCGCGCCGATTTCGCTCGCTGCCAGCAACACGGGCAGCATTGCCGGCAGCGTGGTCCTGTCGCCTGCGAGCACGACCGAAGTCGGTTACGTATCGGCCAAGCAAACCTTTGCCGCCGGCCCGACCGTGACGGTCAGGTATGCCGGCGCCGATGTGCTGACCGGCGCCTATAGCGTCGACAACCTGCCGATCGCCGCCCCGCAATACGCCGTCTACAGCGCCACGCTGCCGCTCGCATTCGCACCGGCGGCCACGGTCGCCCCGGGAGTGGGTAAATACACGGTGTCCGCCTCGGCCACCGGCTACGCCACCTTCACGTACCCGACCGCGGTCGACATTCTGGTTGCCAACGCCAGCAACATCAACTTCACGTTGGTTCCTTAAACGCAAGTGGTAAAGGGGGACAACTTCGGAGCTTGTCCCCGGTAATTTGGCGCGAATGTTAACGATGATGAAATTGCAATATTCTCGGTAGAATGTTGGTTTTTTCGCATCGGACAATTCATGCAACTGCTGCTCATCATTGTTGGTTTTCTGTTTTTTGCTTTCAAGGCGCAACCGCTTGTGACCGCCATGGTCCTGGCGTCGACGCTGGTTGTGACCTACGTGGCGCAGACCTCGGTCAAGTTCCTCACCGGCGTCGAGTCGTCCGCCATGGAAGTATTCAATTCGGTGGGGCTGGGCGTACTGTTCATGATCCTCGTGGCCTTCTGGCAGACCAGTTTCAATGCCCACTTCTCCGGCTCGGCGGTGATCGATCTCGGCGCTCTCTCCCTGCTCGCTTATGCGGGGGGATTCATGATTGGGATGCGTATTAATTTGCTGCAAGCTTGCCTGGTGTCGGCGGTCACGACGGCGACGTCGGTGCTGCTTTTCCTCGTGCTCAGGACCCACGTCTGAGGCGCTGATTCGGGGAGAATCGCACACAGGCCGGACGAGGTTGGTACAATGCCCGGCTTGCAGCACGCAAGATCCGCTCAAAAGGCTAGAAAATCGACCCGATCCTCGTTTCCATCCTGCTCGCCACCACCATCGGCGGCGTCGCCAGCATTTCTGCGGCGGCGGTGTTTTCGTTCGCCTTGCTGTCGAAGATGGTCGAGCGCATGGTCAGCCTGTCGGTCGGAATCATGCTGTCGACCTCGCTCCTGCACGCGTTGCCCGAAGCCTTCGAATCGAAGGCCGATCCGCGCAGCCTGTTCGCCACTTTGCTGGGCGGACTGCTGGCTTTCTTCTTGCTGGAAAAATTGGCCATCTTGCGCCACTCGCACCACCACGAGGGCGACGGCCATCACCATTCGCACGGGCATGACAAGCGCGAAGCGGGCAAGTCAGGATGGATGATCCTGATCGGCGACGCCATGCACAATTTCACCGACGGGATCCTGATCGCGGCGGCCTTTTTGGCCAATCCGGAGCTGGGCATCGTCACCGGCCTGGCGATTATCGCGCATGAAATTCCGCAGGAAATCGGCGACTTCATCGTGCTGCTCAATGCCGGTTTTTCTCGCACGCGCGCCTATGTCTTCAACCTGCTGTGCAGCGCGATGGCCATCGCCGGCGGCCTGCTCGGCTACTTCACGCTCGACAAGGCCAGCGGCTTGATTCCGTACGTGCTGGTGTTCGCCTCGTCCGGCTTCATTTACATCGCCGTCAGCGACCTGATGCCGCAAATGCAGCGCCGCGCCACGCTGCGCGAATCGGTGCCGCAAGTGCTGCTGATCGCGGCCGGCGTGCTGATCGTGCTGTTCCTGACCGCGGGGCACTGATGCTGCGCCGGCTCGCTGTCCTGTGCCTGCCGCTTCTGCTGGCGGCCTGCAGCATCAAGGTGGCGCTGACCACCTATACCCAGCCGGTCGGTCGCTTTTCGGTGCTCGTTCCCGAGCCAGGGACGATGACTTACCAGTCCCGTTCGATGAAATACATCGGCGGCGAGGTGCTGCAGCACGGCTATGCCACCGAAAAAGACAAGGTCGTCTACGCCGTCAACTACTTCGATATCCCGCCCGAGATCAATGCCGAGCTGCGCAGGCAGCGCACCGATTACAGCGCCGTTCCCGGTTTGCTGGGCATGATCGACGCCAACAACTGGGACGCCAGCGAGATCCGCACCGCCCAGGTCCGCGACCCGGCGGGCCGTACCGCGTATGGGAAGCAATTCCACGTCAATAACGGCAAGCAGGTCTTGTTGGTCAAGGTGTTGTGGCACAAGGACCGCATGTACCAGGTGATCCTGGCGCGTCCGGCAAAAGCTACTTATCAGCAGGAAACCAACGGCGACAAATTTTTCGACTCGTTCAAGCTGATCTGAGAATCTGTCATCAAGCTGTCATATTCGTCTTTTATATTGAAGCTACAAAAACAACAATAAAGGAGATAAACCATGATGACCGCATTGCTGAACAAAATTGAAGCTTTCTCGACCGCCTGGCTGTACCGCACGTCCAAGTACCGCAAGCCACTGGCCGAACTTCCCCCCAATCTGTATTCCTACTGGCAGCGTACCGCCGCATTCGAATTCAAAGGCATCCCGCAGGATGCCTTTTTTTTCGTCCGCGCCACCGAAGGACTGTTCATGTTCTTCGAATGCGTGAGCAGCACCGAACTGCCGTGCGGCTTGCCGTCGAAGGCGGCTGACTCGGTGTGGCACGCCTGGGCGCGGCTGGCGCCCGAGCACCTGGAGCGCTTCTGCCGCGCGCATTACGGGCGCGCCATCGCGCACACGGAAGCGGGGGAAATGACGGTGTCGATGGATCAGGCCCTGGCCAACGCCTTGGTGGCGGCGCGCAAGCGCCAGGGCTTGCCGGTCGCGGGCCTGAATGTGCCGAAGCTGTTCTCGCTCGACCGCCGCCTGCGCATGCCGCGCGGCTTCGCTTACTCGCTCAAGAAGGGGCAGGTGGCATACCGCGACATGGATGCCAACGGCAAGGGGACGGGCGCGGTGCATCTGCCCGCCAGCCTGATGCCAGGCGCGCTGCTGGGCGGGGGACTGGTCTCGCGCTGGGACTACGAACAATACGAAGCGAAGGCCAAAGCGAGCGGCGGCGGAGGCTGCGGCTCGGGCTGCGGCAGCTCCGCTTGCGACGGCGGAGGAGGCGGTGATGGCGGCGGGGGTTGCGGCAGCAGCTGCGGTGGCGGATGCGGCGGGGGCTGCGGCAGCTAAGGACGGCGCCTTACGCGCCGCTGGCAACCGGGCGCGCCGGGTCGGCGCACCATTCGCTCCAGGAACCTGGATACAGCGCCGCGCCCGGCAATCCGGCCACTTCCATCGCCAGCAGATTGTGGCAGGCCGTCACGCCGGAGCCGCACTGCAGAATGGCGCGCGCCGGATCGTCGACCAGCGCCGCGAAATCGGCCTTGAGCTGGGCCGGCGCCTTGAAGCGGCCCCCGGCATCGAGGTTGTCTTTGAAGAAGCGGTTTTTCGCGCCGGGGATGTGGCCGCCGACCGGGTCCATCGTTTCGTTCTCGCCGCGGAAGCGGTCTGGCGCGCGCGCGTCGATCACGGTCCTGGCGCCGCTGGCGATATTGGCCAGCACGGCTGCCGCGTCGACCTGCGGGACCAGCGACGCTTGCTCGACGAAGCTGCCACGGCGCGGTGCGGGCACCTCTTGCGACAGGGGATTGCCGGCCGCCTCCCATGCGGGCAAGCCGCCATCGAGCACCGCGACAGCAGGATGGCCCAGCCAGCGCAGCAGCCACCACAGGCGCGCGGCGAACATACCGCCATGAGCATCGTAGGCCACCACTTGCGTGCCCTGGTCGATGCCCCAGCCGCGCAGCGTCTCGGCCAGCGCGGCGCGCTCGGGCAGCGGATGGCGGCCGCGGAACACGCCGTCGGCGCCGCGCTTGGCGCCGGACAGTTGAAGGTCCATATCGGCAAACAGCGCGCCCGGTATATGGCCCGCGGCGTAGGCATCGCGCCCGGCCGCGGGGTTCATCAGATCGTGACGGCAGTCGACGATCACGTAACGGGAATCGGCAGTGTGGCCGGCCAGGTCGGCGGCGGAAATTAATGTCGTGTGCATGGCGTCCTCGATTTTTTGTCGAGGTATCTTACCATCGCAAAAACGGCCGCGCTTAGGCCCCGTGCACCTTGCGCGAGTCGCCTGGCGCCTGCGCGCGTTCATGCAGGCCGTAGTCGCGCACCACTTGGGCCACACGCAGCCGGTAGTCGTCGAAGATGCCGGCCCGGCCCTTGGCCTGCGCCGCGCGGTGCGCCTCCAGCGCGCGCCAGCGCTGCACCGCTTCCTCGTCGCGCCAGAACGAGAGCGACAGGATCTTGCCCGCCGTGCTCAGGCTCTCGAAGCGTTCGATCGAGATGAAGCCGTCGATCTGTTCGAGCAGCGGCTTGAGTTCTGCCGCCGTGTCCAGGTACTCGCCCTTGTGCGCGGGATTGGGCTGGACTTCGAAGATCACGGCGATCATGGCGCCACCGCCGCGATGCCGAAGGTGCCGGCGACGTTTTCCAGGAAGCTGCGTTCCTCGCGCAGGATGAAGCGCTTTTCCTGCGCCAGCGCGAAGTTGCGGCGGCCTTCCTCGTCTGATTTCAGGCGCGCGCGGTAGGTCTCGTACGCGGCCAGGCTGTCGAAGGCGATCAGGCCCCAGGCGACGTCGTTGCTGCCTTCGTGCGGCAGGAAATAGCCGACCAGGTGGCCGCCGCAGCGGGGAATGATGCGGCCCCAGTTCTCCGCATATTCGGCAAAGGCGGCGTGCTGGAAAGGATCGATCTGGTAGCGGATGAAGCAGGTCAGTTTCATGATGGTCTCGGGTTAAGATCGCGACAGGAGCGTCGTCGCACCGCCGCCTCCGCGAGGACGACGTTTCGTATTGCGCAGTGATACAGCGAACAATACGCCTTGTGCGCAAAAGATGGTTCGGCTACGATCGAACCATGAAAGATGGACCCGATATCGTCAAGATCGCCGCCCTCATCGGCGACCACGCGCGCGCCGAGGTGCTCACCGCGTTGATGGGCGGGCGCGCCCTGACCGCCACCGAGCTGGCCGCCACCGCCAACGTCACCAAGCAAACCATCAGCAGCCACCTGGCCAAGCTGGTCGACGCCGGCCTGCTGGCGGTCGAGGCGCAGGGACGGCACCGGTATTTCCGCCTGGCCGACGACGATGTGGCGCACCTGCTCGAGTCGCTGATGGGCGTCGCCTCGCGCGCCGGATCGCTGCGCCTGCGCTCCAGCCCGCGCGAACCGGCCATGCGCCGCGCGCGCGTTTGCTACGACCATCTGGCCGGCGAACTGGGCGTGTTCGTGTTCGACAGCCTGCGCCGGCGCCGGGCATTGGAGCTGGGCGCGGACGGACTGGAACTGACTGATTCCGGCAGTGCGCTGTTCGGCGAGCTTGGCATTGATGCGGACGCGGTGCGCGCGCAGCGCCGCATGTTCTGCCGCACTTGCCTGGACTGGAGCGAACGCCGCCATCACCTGGCCGGCGCTTTGGGTGCGGCGCTGCTGGCGCGCATGGTGGCGCTGGGCTGGGCCGCGCGCGAGAGCGGGTCGCGCGTCGTGCACTTCAGCGCGCAAGGGGAGTCGGCTCTGCGAAAATATTTCGAGTAACTGTCAGCTCAAAAGATTGTCAAATGGTTAATCTTGTGTTGTAATTATATTTAGTACAACATTCGAGACCGACCCCATGACCATCAAGAAATCCGCAACCTCCCTCTGCGCCGCCATCGCGCTGGCATCCCCGTTCGCCGTGCACGCTGCCGGCATCGACTTCAAGCAGATCCTCAAGGATGGCGTTAAAGCCGGCACCTCGCAGCCGGGGGCCACGCCGGGCGACCCAAACCAGCCGCCTCCCGTGCCTGGCCAGCCCGGCAATTATGCCGTGCCCAAAGTGCTCGAAACGATGGGGGTGAAAATTGGCGACACCCGGGAGCAGGTCGACAAGGTACTGACCAGCCAGGGATACAAGCTTGACGAGACCAGTAATCATTTGCTTGGCAACCATCTCCAGGGGATCTTGTGGAGCACGGTGTACAGAAAGAAATCGGGCAAGAGTTCGCCGTACCGGCAGGACCCGATGGTCGATGTGCGCTACGGTCCGCAATCGGGCAAAGTGTTGTCAATCCGGCGCCAGGAGCGCTACGACAATCCGGTTGTCGGCGAGGAAATCAGGAAGGCGCTGATCGAAAAATATGGCACACCGACCAGCCAGTATTCCGACGACTTCAACTGGGTCGCTTATCGGCCCGGGTACACCAACGGCGGCAAGAATTCGGATGTGGAGGAGTGCAAGGCACGCGGCAATGTCAGTCTCCACGGTTCGAACGGAACGCCGCGCTTCCAGAACTGCAGGGTCGCCGTCGGCGCCCAGCTTGGCCAGTCCAGTAACGGGGGGAGGTTATACCAAAGCATCGAGGTCATGATCACGGACTATACGACCAGCGAAGCCGAGTTGCTGGCAGCGCATGGGGCGATGATGGGCAAGCAAGCCGAGGAAGTCGAGCAGCATCGCAAGCTGCCGGTGCCGAAACTGTAAGGAACAGGCCCTCAGACTTCGCTGGCGATCGGATCGGTCTTGCTGACGGCCGCGCCACGCGCGGTCGGTTTGGTGTTGTAGAAGGTGGCGGCCACGCCCGACACCAGGATCACGAGCATGCCGAGCCAGACGTGCCAGTCGAAGCGGTCGTTCCACAGCACCATGCCCCACAGGCTGGAGAAGATGATGCCGGTGTACTGCAGATTGGCCACGACCAGCACCTTGCCCACGCGGTAGGCGCGCGTCATGGCCATCTGCGCGATGGTGGCCGACAGGCCCACGCCGAGCAGCAGCGCGGCGCCGTAGGGCGTATGCGGCGTGAGGACCGGCGTGCCGGCCGGGCGGCCTTCGAGCACGGCGCCAAAGGCGCCGGCGCACACCGTCATCAGCGAAAAATAGAACACCACCCGGTATTCGGGTTCGCCCATCTGGCCCAGCTTGCGCACCTGCAGATAGGCCAGCGCCGACAGCACGCTCGACATGATGCCGAACGCGGCGCCCGCCATCTGATTGGTTTCCACAGCCGGCTGCAGCACCAGCGTGACGCCGGCAAAGCTCATGGCGATGGCCACGATCAGCGGCCACTCGACGTGGTTCCTGGACTGCCACCAGCCCAGGCACAGCAGGAACAGCGCCATCCAGATCGGCGCCAGATAATTGAGGGTGACGGCGGTGGCCAGCGGCAGCTTGGTGATCGCGAAGAACCACAGCCACAGCGACACCACGCCGACCGCCGCGCGCCACAGGTGGGCGCCGGCAAAGGCGGTGCGCAGGCTGCCGCGCTGGGCGCGCACCAGAATGAGCAGCATGACGGTTCCCACCAGGCCGCGGTACATGACGATCTCGGACGTCGAGTACATGGTCGACGCCAGTTTCACGCCCGCGCCCATGGCGGAGAACATGAAACTGGCGAACAGCATCCACAGTGACGACATCGGGGCCTTGAAGAATTACAGCGTGAGGTTACTGCGGTACCACTCGTGGAAGTGTTGCATGCCGTCTTCCATCGGCGACTGGTAAGGGCCCACTTCGTTGACGCCGCGCGCCATGAGGATGCGGCGGCCGGCGTCCATGCGCATGGCGATCTCGTCGTCCTCGATGCAGGTTTCGAAGTAGGCGGCGCGTTCGGCCTCGATGAATTCGCGCTCGAACAGCACGATCTCTTCGGGGTAGTAGAACTCGACCACGTTGCGGGTACGCTGCGGGCCGTCCGGATGCAGGGTCGAGACGATCAGCACGTGCGGATACCACTCGACCATGATGTTCGGGTACAGGGTGAACCAGATTGCGCCCTTTTCGGGCGGCACGCCGCCGCGGAACTTGAGCACCTGCTCCTGCCAGCGCTGGTAGATGGGCGAACCGGCCTTGCCCAGGCCGCGGTTCACGCCCACCGTCTGCACGCTGTAGTCGCGCCCGAATTCCCAGCGCAGGTCGTCGCAGCTGACAAAGCCGCCCAGGCCCGCGTGGAACGGCTCGACGTGGTAATCCTCGAGATAGACCTCGATGAAGGTCTTCCAGTTGTAATTACAGTTCTGGACTTCGACATGGTCGAACATGTAGCCGGAAAAATCGAAATCCTTGGCCACCGACAGCTGCGACAGCTTTTCCATCACGTTGTAGCCATTCTGCTCGAACAGCAGGCCGTTCCAGTTTTGCAGCGGCGTCTTGGACAGGTTCAGGCACGGCGTCTCCGGGAAATGCGGCGCGCCGATCAGTTCCCCTTTGAGGTCGTAGGTCCAGCGGTGCAGGGGGCAGACGATGTTGTTCGCATTGCCGCGGCCATTGAACATGAGCGCCTGGCGGTGACGGCAGACGTTGGACAGCACCTCGATGCCGTTGGCATTGCGAACCAGCATGCGGCCTTCGTTCTCGGCGGCGAGCGTGGCGAAATCGCCCGCTTCGGGCACCATCAGCGCATGGCCGATATAGCGCGGGCCATTGCGGAACAATTGCTGCATCTCGCGCTGCAGCAGCGCTTCGTCAAAGTAGACATCTACCGGAAGCTGCGCGCAAGAACGCGCCAGCTTGGCGTGGGTAGCCAGATCGGACATCCCAACCCCCCTTTACAAGAGTTCCCAAAGAAGAGAAAGAATCCAAAGACCAGTATTTTGGAGAGCGGAATACGGTATTTCGGACAGAACCGGAGATTATACCGCGAACGGGCCCAACAGTCGCGGTCCCGCACGCGAATGGCATGGCCGAATCGGAATGTGTTGCACGAAAATCATCAGTTTCATGCTCTGTCCCCGGTTGCGATAAAATGCGGGGTGGCCGTCCCTAGGATGGAATGTTCTAAAATTTAAGTTTAGACTGCGTCCTTACGCGCAAAGTTGCGTGCGCAGTCCTCACAAAGCGTCTATGTCAAAGAAATTAACAGCCGAATCGGCAGCGCCGCCGGAATCGTTCGAGCAGGCGATGGCCGAACTGGCCCAGCTGGTGTCGCAAATGGAGTCCGGCCAGTTGCCGCTGGAAGCGTCGGTCGCGGCCTACGCGCGCGGCTCGGAACTGGTCAAATACTGCGCCGCGCAGCTGGAAAAAGTCGAATCCCAGGTCAAGGTACTCGAAGGCGACATGCTCAAGCCGTTTGCGGCCGAAGGCGAGGCTGTCCAATGAGCGCCGCCAGTTCGTTTGACGACTGGATGAAGTCGGTGCAGGCGCACGTCGAGGAAGCACTCGGCGCCTTCCTGCCTTCGGAAAAAACCGTACCGCACAAGCTGCACGAAGCGATGCGCTACACGGCACTGGGCGGCGGCAAGCGCGTGCGCCCGCTGCTGGTGTTCGCCGCCGGCGCCTTGTCCGGCGCCGACACGGCCGCGCTCGAGCGCGCCGCGGCGGCAGTCGAAATGATCCACGTGTATTCGCTCGTGCACGACGACATGCCGTGCATGGACGACGACGCGCTGCGGCGCGGCAAACCGACCGTGCATGTGGCTTATGACGAAGCGACAGCGCTGCTGGTGGGCGACGCGCTGCAGGCGCAAGCCTTCCTGGTGCTGTCCGAAGGCGGCACCGTGCCGCCGGCGCGCCAGGTGACGATGCTGCGCCTGCTGGCCCAGGCCGGCGGATCGGCCGGCATGTGCGGCGGCCAGGCCATCGATCTGGACAGCGTGGGCATCGCGCTCACGCTCGAACAGCTCGAGCAGATGCATCAACTGAAAACCGGCGCCTTGCTGCGCGCGTCCGTGGTGCTGGGCGCGCTGGCCGGCGGCGACCTGGCCGAACACCAGCTGGTCGCCCTCGACAGCTACGCCCGGGCGATCGGGCTGGCGTTCCAGGTGGTCGACGATATTCTCGATGCGACGGCCGATTCGGCCACGCTCGGCAAAACGGCGGGCAAGGATGCGGCGGCCAACAAGCCGACCTACGTATCGATTTTGGGCCTGGATCAGTCCAGGGTCTTGGCAGAAAAACTCCGGGGCGACGCGCACGCAGCGTTGGCGCAGTTCGGAGACAAGGCAGAGCGGCTTCGCCAGTTGGCGGATCTGATCGTGCAGCGGAAAGCATAAGTATGAACTTGCTAGAGACTATCAACGAACCGGCAGAACTGCGCAAACTCCAGCGCACCCAGCTCACGCCGCTGGCGCATGAACTGCGCAACTACCTGCTCGATTCGGTATCGAAAACGGGCGGCCACCTGTCGTCCAACCTGGGCACGGTGGAGCTGTCGATCGCGCTGCACTACGTGTTCAACACGCCGTACGACCGCATCGTGTGGGACGTGGGCCACCAGACCTACTCGCACAAGATCCTGACCGGCCGGCGCGACCAGATGCACACGCTGCGTCAGTTCGGCGGCATCTCGGGCTTCCCGCGCCGCGACGAAAGCGAATACGACACCTTCGGCACGGCCCACTCGTCGACCTCGATTTCGGCGGCGCTGGGCATGGCGCAGGCAGCCAAGATCAAGGGCGAGGCGCGCCACGCGATCGCCGTGATCGGCGACGGCTCCATGACGGCCGGTATGGCCTTCGAAGCGCTCAACAACGCCGGTGTGCACGACGATATCAACCTGCTGGTGGTCCTGAACGACAACGACATGTCGATCTCGCCGCCGGTCGGCGCGCTCAACCGCTACCTGGCGCGCCTGATGTCGGGCCAGTTCTACGCGGCCGCCAAAAATGTCGGCAAGACCGTGCTGCCTGCGCCCATGCGCGAGCTGGCCAAGCGCCTGGAAGAACACGCCAAGGGCATGGTGGTGCCGGCCACGATGTTCGAAGAATTCGGCTTCAACTACATCGGCCCGATCGACGGTCACGACCTCGAATCGCTGATCCCGACGCTGGAAAACATCAAGAAGCTCAAGGGCCCGCAGTTCCTGCACGTGGTGACCAAGAAGGGCCAGGGCTACAAGCTGGCCGAGGCCGAGCCGATCCTGTACCACGGCACCGGCAAGTTCAATCCGAACGAAGGCATCAAGCCGGCCAAGGCCGGCAAGACCACCTACACCGAAGTATTCGGCAGCTGGCTGTGCGACATGGCCGGCGCCGACAAGCGCCTGGTCGGCATCACGCCGGCGATGCGCGAAGGCTCGGGCATGGTCAAGTTCGAAGAGATGTTCCCGGACCGTTACTTCGACGTCGGCATCGCCGAGCAGCATTCGGTGACCTTCGCCGGTGGCCTGGCGACCGAAGGCTTGAAGCCGGTGGTGGCGATCTATTCGACCTTCCTGCAGCGCGCCTACGATCAGCTGATCCACGACGTGGCGCTGCAAAACCTGGACGTGACGTTCGCGCTGGACCGCGCGGGCCTGGTCGGCGCCGACGGCGCGACCCACGCCGGCAATTACGACATCTCCTACCTGCGCTGCATTCCGAACATGGTCGTCATGGCCGCGTCGGACGAAAACGAATGCCGCCAGATGCTCACCACCGGCTACCACTACCATGGTCCGGCGGCGATCCGCTATCCGCGCGGCGCCGGTATCGGCGCGACGATCGAAAAAGAGCTCACCTCGCTCCCTATCGGCAAGGGCGAAATCAAAGCGCACGGCAAGGGCGTGGCGATTTTGGCCTTCGGCTCGATGGTGGCGCCGAGCGTGGCGGCCGGCGCGGAACTGAATGCGACGGTGGCCAACATGCGCTTCATCAAGCCGCTGGACGTGGAACTGGTCAGGCAGCTCGCGGCCGACCACGATTACCTGGTGACGGTGGAAGAGGGCTGCATCATGGGCGGCGCGGGCGCCGCGGTGGCCGAAGCGTTGGCCGCCGAAGGCATCGTCAAGCCGATCCTGATGCTCGGCTTGCCGGACAAGTTCATCGACCATGGCGATCCGGCGGCGCTGCTGGCCGGCGTCGGCCTCGATGCCAAGGGAATCGCGGCGTCGATTCGTCAGCGCTTCGGCGCGGTCGAACCGCGCCTGGTGGTCAACAACACCTGACGACTGCGCGCATGCCCGCGCTAGGGCATGCGCTTGAAGGAAATCGTCACCACGATATTGTCGGGCGCACCGCCGGCGCGCTTGGGCGGTGCGTATTTGTCGATGTCGGAGCGCTTGTGGGTCGAGGTCATCTCGAGCCGGGTGGCGGTCACCTTGACTTCATTGGTGGCCACCGATCCGATCAGTTCCGGCACGCCCGATTCCAGATACTTCTGCTCGATGTGCTTCTTGTCGATCCAGCGATACTTGCCGGACGACGTGAGGGTGCCGGATGTGCCGATCCAGGTGCCGTCCGGTTTGAATTCCACGCTCGCGTTTCCCTGCGCCGGCTGTTCGGCGGTGTGGGTGCCGTCAATGACGCGCAGCAGCGTGTCGTGACGCCATTTGCCGATCAACAGATGCGGCGGGTCGGACGGGCTCTGGGCCTGGCCGGTCATCGGCAGCAGGGCGGCAAGCGCAATGGCCATTGCGGTGAACATTCTTCTTGAGTGGGTCATACAAGTCTCCGGGTGTCAGTCTACGTGTTGGTTTCGGTTTCTGAATAGACGGGATCGCCGCCGACCAACCAATTTGCGGCGCGCTGCCGTTCGATGGCGATACTGAGGCACACTTGCCGGTCCGCCCCAGGGGCGTATCGATGAGAACCCGCTCCCAGGGCTCCAGTTCGTGCTCCAGGTGAAGCGTGTCGAACCAGGCGCGCACATGATTCCAGAAGCCGTCCATTTTATCGCCATCGCCGTCGATGAACGCGCGGCACGATACGACTGCCAGGACAATGGCCCGCTCCGCGACACGCTGTGCCGTCGGCGGCATTGCCACCTCGTCCAGGTCTGGTGATGGTGTGGTCTGGTCCATTGGCGTTACGCAGTCTACGATGTCGGAATAAGGAGTCTGGACGATCAATCGCCGATCGTCAGTGCGATCGGCATGTCGCGTTCGAAGTCCACGCCGACGGTAGTGTCGATGTCGTGCTCGGTGCTGAAGTACACCGACCAATCGTCACCTTCGCCGATAAAGACGCTGGGCCGGTTCAGCTCTTTCGCCTGCAGCTCGTACGTGTCGCGTTCGGCCTCGACGAATTCGCGGCACTGGACCAGGATCGCTTGCCAGTGCGCGCAAATCCAGCGCGCGATATCGGCCTGGTGTTCCGACACTTCCGGTGAAAAGATCTGGATCGATTCGCCATTGAGCACCGCCGGTTCGCAGGACCAGAAGTCCTTGCCGCGGATGAATTCGCCAACGTCGTCAATGCGCATGAGGGTTCCTATTTTTTTCGCGTTTGGTCGGTCAGTTCGTTGAGCTCTTTCGCCAGTGCGGCGAACGGCTGCTGGGCGCCGCGCGGGCCGGTGGCCGGACCGTCGCAGTCGAACTTGAAGGATTTGCCGTGGCCGGTCGCGCCGACGAAGGTATTGTCCTGCGAATCGATGATCTCGTACAGATCGCCGTCGCGCTTGAACGTCAGTGCGCTGATGAGAATCTCGCCGGTATAGACAGAGTGCCCCTCGAAATGCCGGCGCAGCGGCGCCTTCGTCGCGGGATAGACGATTTCCGGCTTGCCCGGCTTGCCGTAGCGGTACTGGAGCCAGGCGCCGGCAGAACGGAACGGGCTGCCGCAGAGAGACACGCTCTTGTCGCTGCCGTACACCTTGCAGCTGAAGTAGGCGACTTCGTCCTTGCTGCAATGGCCTGCAGCCGTGGCGGCCAGGGGTGCGCACAGCAGCACCGCGGCCAGGGAAGTCAGCGACAGTGTTTTCATGGCAGCCCGCTTATTTCTGGCGCAGGCGCTTCAGTTCGGCCGTCAGCCATTCGGCGCTGGTCACCTGCTTCATCCCCGCGCACTGCATCTCGTACGGTTTGCCGCTCATGCTGCTGGTCGACGCACCCTTTTCGATGAAGCTCTCGGCCGTGGTCAGCATGTCATTTTTGTCGAGATAGTCGAATTTTTTCTGCAGGTGCGCGCGCGCCTCGGCGCCGCTGTACCAGCTGCCGTTACGGCTGAATTTGCAGCCCGATTTTTCGACCGCGGTCATCAGCTGCGCCACTTCCGCGCGCGTGGCGGCGGGCGTGGCCGCCATCGTTTGCCCCGCCAGCAGCAGGGCGCCCAGCCAGAGAGCCGATTTCATGATCAACCCCGCTTGCGGTCGTGGTGCCAGAGCACGTCGCTGCCGCCCGCATAGCGGTTGAGCACCCGCGAGAGCACGAACATCAGGTCCGACAGGCGGTTGACGTACTGGCGCGGATGATCGTTGATGGTTTCGTTTTTGCCCAGCGTGACGATGCTGCGCTCGGCGCGGCGGCACACGGTGCGGCACACATGCGCGATCGAGGCGGCGCGCGAACCGGCCGGCAGGATGAATTCGGACAGGGCGGGCAGGGTGGCGTTGTACTTTTCCAGCAGATCGTCCAGGCGCCCCACGTGGTCGTCGGTGATCATGGTGTAGCCGGGGATGCACAGCTCTCCGCCCAGGTCGAACAGGTCGTGCTGGATCGTGATCAGCTCTTCGCGCAGATCGGCCGGCATGTCTTCGCACAGCAGCAGGCCGACGAAGGAATTGAGCTCATCCACCTCGCCCAGCGAGTGGATGCGCACGCTGTCTTTCTGGGTGCGGCTGCCGTCGCCCAGGCCGGTGCTGCCATTGTCGCCGGTGCGGGTGGCGATTTTCGAAAGTCGGTTGCCCATGATGTGTGTCCGGTTGCATAAAGAATAGCGCGAGGATACACCAAACGCCCGATTCTGCTTACAATCAGGTGATGTCAGCGCACATTCCCATCGATCCCGCCCGCCAGCAACAGGTTGCCGCCGCCCTGCGCGCGCTGCTGCCGGACGGCTGCGTGCTGGCCGACGCCGAAGACACCCGTCCCTACGAATGCGACGGTCTGGCCGCCTACCGCCAGCTGCCGATGATCGTGACCCTGCCGCAGGACGAGGAGCAGGTGCTGGCCATTCTCAACACCTGCCGCGCACTGCAGGTGCCGATCGTGCCGCGCGGCGCCGGCACCGGGCTGTCTGGCGGCGCCATGCCGCTGGCGAACGGCGTGGTCATTTCCACCGCGCGCATGAACCGCATCGTGCGCATGGAGCCGTATGCACGGCTGGCGGTGGTGCAGCCCGGGGTGCGCAACCTGGCCATTTCCGACGCGGCGGCCGAATGGGGGTTGTACTACGCGCCCGATCCGTCGTCGCAGATCGCCTGCACCATTGGCGGCAACGTGGCGGAAAACTCCGGCGGCGTGCACTGCCTCAAATACGGCCTGACAATTCACAACGTGATGCGGGTGCGGGTGGCCACCATCGACGGCGAGATTATCGAGCTGGGCGGCGAAGCGCTGGACGCGCCGGGACTCGATCTGCTGGCCGTGTTCATCGGCTCCGAAGGCATGCTCGGCATCGTCACGGAAGTGACGGTCAGGCTGATCCCCAAGCCGCAGACGGCGCGCGTGATCATGGCCTCGTTCGGGGACGTGGTCACCGGCGGCAATGCGGTGGCCAGCGTGATCGGGGCCGGCATCATTCCGGCCGGGCTGGAAATGATGGACCGCACCTCGTCGCGCATGGTCGAGCCGTTTGTCAAAGCTGGCTACGACGTCGACGCCGCGGCCATCCTGCTGTGCGAGGCCGACGGCACCCAGCTCGAGGTGGACGAGGAGATCGAGCGCATGTCGGCCGTGCTGGCCGCCGCTGGCGCCAGCGCGATCACGATTTCGCAAAGCGAGGCCGAACGGCTGCGCTTCTGGTCCGGCCGCAAGAACGCCTTCCCGGCGGCGGGCCGCATCTCGCCGGACTATTACTGCATGGACGGCACCATCCCGCGCAAGAACCTGGCCCAGGTGCTGACCGGGATCGCGCGCATGGAGGAGCGCTACGGCCTGCGCTGCGCCAATGTATTCCACGCGGGCGACGGCAACCTGCATCCGCTGATCCTGTTCGATGCCAACCAGCCCGGCGAATTCGAACGCGCCGAGGCGTTCGGCGCCGAGATCCTGGCGCTGTGCGTGGAAGTGGGCGGCACCATCACGGGCGAGCACGGGGTGGGCATCGAAAAGATCAATTCCATGTGCGTGCAGTTTTCGCGCGCGGAGCTCGACATGTTCTTCGCCGTCAAACGCGCCTTCGACCCGGCTTTCCTTCTGAACCCGGACAAGGCGATACCGACACTGAACCGCTGCGCCGAATTCGGCAAGATGCGCGTGCATGCCGGCGTTCTGCCGTTTGCCAACCTGCCGCGCTTTTGAACATGACCACACCTGACCACTTCCGCGACCGGATCCTCGGCGCCGCCGCCGGCGGCGCCAAGCTGCGCCTGCGCGGCGGCGGCAGCAAGGATTGGTACGGCCAGGGCTGCGAGGGCGAACTGCTCGACACGCGCGGCTATGCCGGCATCGTCGACTACGAGCCGACCGAACTGGTGATCACCGCGCGCTGCGGCACGCCGCTGGCCGAGATCGAGGCGGCGCTGGCCGAGCGCGGCCAGATGCTCGCCTTCGAGCCGCCTCATTTCGGCGCCGCGACCTTCGGCGGCGCGATTGCGAGCGGCCTGTCCGGGCCGCGCCGCGCCAGCGCCGGCGCCGTGCGCGACTTCGTGCTGGGCACGGTGCTCATGGATGGTGCCGGCCAGACGCTCACCTTCGGCGGCCAGGTCATGAAAAACGTGGCCGGCTACGACGTCTCGCGCCTGCTGGCAGGATCGATGGGCACCCTGGGGCTGCTCTTGCAGGCGTCGGTCAAGGTCCTGCCGCGCGCCGTGCGCGAGACCAGCGTGCGCTTCGCGATGAGCGAGATCGATGCGCTCGAGCGTTTGAACATGTGGGGCGGCCAGCCGCTGCCCATCTCGGCCAGCTGCTGGCACGACGGCATGCTCACGCTGCGCCTGTCCGGCGCCGGCGCGGCGGTGGACGCCGCCAAACGGCTGCTGGGCGGCGAGCCGGTGCCCGACGCCGACGCGTATTGGGCCAGCCTGCGCGAGCAGCGCCACGCCTGGTTCGCCGATGCCGATAGCCTGTGGCGCCTGTCGGTGCCGTCGGCCACCGGCGCCATCATCCTGCGCGGCGAACAGCTGATCGAATGGGGCGGGGCGCAGCGCTGGCTCAAGGCCGCGTCGGACAGCGCAACGGCGCAAAACATCCGGCGCGCGGTCAAGGCGGTGGGCGGGCACGCCACGCTGTTCCGCGGCGGCGACAAGTCGGTCGGCGTGTTTCAGCCGCTGGCGCCGGCGGTGGCCGCCATTCACCAACGCTTGAAGGCGTCATTCGATCCATCGCAAGTGTTCAATCCGGGGCGGATGTACTGATATGCAAACCAAACTGGCCGATTTCATCAAGGGCACTGCCGACGGCGACGAGGCTGAAGCGATCCTGCGCGCCTGCGTCCATTGCGGCTTTTGCACGGCGACCTGTCCCACCTACCAGATCCTGGGCGACGAACTCGATGGCCCGCGCGGGCGCATCTACCTGATCAAGCAGGTGCTCGAAGGCGCGCCGGTCACGCACAAGACTCAGCTGCACCTGGACCGCTGCCTGACGTGCCGCAGTTGTGAAACCACCTGTCCATCGGGCGTGCAATATGGGCGCCTGGCCGACATCGGCCGCAAGGTGGTCGAGCAGCGTGTGCAGCGGCCGCTGGCCGAACGCGTCAAACGCGCGGTGCTGCGGGAAGCGCTGCCGCGCCGATGGATTTTCACGCCGCTGTACAAGGCGGGCAAGCTGGTGCGCCCGCTGCTCTCGCCCGCGCTGCAGGACAAGCTGCCTGCCACGCCGGGCGCCGGCGCATGGCCGACGCGCACCCATGCGCGCAAGATGCTGGTGCTGGCCGGCTGCGTGCAGCCGGCCATGGCGCCCAATATCAACGCCGCCGCCGCGCGCGTGCTCGACGCCTGCGGCGTGCAGCTGATGGCCGCACCCAAGGCCGGCTGCTGCGGCGCCTTGCGCTATCACCTGAACGATCAGGATGCGGGCCTGGACGACATGCGCCGCAATATCGACGCCTGGTGGCCGCTGATCGAGCAGGTGGAGGCGATCGTGATGACGGCGTCCGGCTGCGGAGTGACGGTCAAGGAGTACGGGCATTTGCTGGCGCACGACGCCGCTTACGCCGCCAAGGCGCAGCGCATCTCGGCCATCACGCGCGATTTGAGCGAAGTCGTGCCGCAGTTCGAAGCCGAACTTGCGGCCAGGCTGAACGGGAAATTGGTCAAGCGCGTCGCCTGGCATCCGCCATGCACCCTGCAGCACGGTCAGCAAATTCGGGGCAAGGTGGAGGGGGTGTTGCGTGCTGCCGGCGTCGATGTGAAGCTGTGCGCCGACAGTCATTTGTGCTGCGGATCGGCCGGCACGTATTCGGTGCTGCAGCCAGGGCTTGCTACTGAACTGAGGGACCGGAAGCTGGCGAACCTGCTTGCCACCGAGCCCGAGGTGATCGTGTCAGCCAATATCGGCTGTTTGAGTCACCTGCAATCGGGTACCGAGGTACCTGTGTCGCACTGGATCGAACTGATCGACCAGGCTTTGTCCTGATTACGAACCGAGACGTGCCTTTTCAGCGGCGGTCAGACGCTTGGTGCTGACGACAACCGTGGCGATCTTGCCTTCGGCGATGACTTGCGCGGTTGGCTTGGCGACGACGGCCACTTCGGCGGTAGCGTAGGTGGCGAAGGCGGCAACGGCCAGGGCTGCGACGAAGACGGCTTCCATATTTTTGGTGAAGTTCATTTTGGTCTCTTTCATGTGTTTTGGTATGGACGCATTATGAGACCAGGAAACATATAAGGCCAATTTCAAGTTCTGATGTTGAGCATTCAGGAATTGAATATCAGCGGAGCCGGCGTACATAAGCCGTATACGTTTTGTGAATGTGGTGTGGGAATATTTCGCGGCGCGTATATTACTTGCGCCTAAGAAACGTCGCCCTCGCGAAGGTGCCGGGGCATGCCCCGGCACCTTCGCGAGGACGACGGGGGCTTACTCGGCCAGCAGCTTTTCGATGTCGGCGACCAGCTCGGCCGGCGCGGTCGACGGCGCGTAGCGCTTGTAGACCGTGCCATCCTTCTTGACCAGGAACTTGGTGAAGTTCCACTTGATCGCTTCGCTGCCCAGCACGCCCCGGGCCGCCTTCTTCAGATGCTGGAACAGCGGATGCGCGCCTGCGCCGTTGACCTCGATCTTGGAAAACAGCGGGAAGGTCACGCCGAAGTTCTTTTCGCAGAAGGCGCCGATTTCGGCTTCGCCTTCCGGCTCCTGGCTGCCGAACTGGTTGCAAGGGAAGCCAAGCACCACGGCGCCCTTGTCCTTGAACTGCTCGTAGACCTGCTCCAGGCCCTTGTACTGGGGCGTGAAGCCGCACTTGCTGGCGGTGTTCACGATCAGCAGGACCTTGCCCTTGTACTTGGACAGATCGACCGGGGCGCCCGAAATATCGTCGGCCTTGAATTCGAAGGTGTTCATTACACGATTCCCAGGTGCTCGGTGCCGGCCGCCAGATCGCGGTTCTTGGCATCCTTGCCTTTGAGTTTGATCGCCAGGCGCAAGTCATTGACCGAGTCGGCGTTGCGCAGGGCGTCGTCGTAGGTGATCATGTCCTTTTCGTGCAGGTCGAACAGCGCCTGGTCGAAGGTTTGCATGCCCAGCTCGCGCGACTTCTTCATGATCTCCTTGATCTCGTGGACATCGCCCTTGAAGATCAGGTCCGAGATGAGCGGGGAGTTGAGCATGATTTCGATCGCCACGCAGCGGCCCTTCGATTCCTTCATCGGAATCAGTCGCTGCGAGATCAAACCCTTCAAGTTCAGCGACAAGTCCATCAGCAGCTGCTGGCGGCGCTCTTCGGGGAAGAAGTTGATGATCCGGTCGAGCGCCTGGTTGGAGCTGTTGGCGTGCAGGGTGGCCAGGCAAAGGTGGCCGGTCTCGGCGAACGCGATCGCGTGTTCCATCGTTTCGCGGTCGCGGATCTCGCCGATCTGGATCACGTCGGGCGCCTGGCGCAGGGAGTTTTTCAGCGCCGCTTCGAACGATTCGGTGTCGACGCCCACTTCGCGCTGCGTGATCACGCAGTTGCGGTGCGGGTGCACGTATTCGACCGGGTCTTCGATGGTGATGATGTGGCCGTAGCTGTTTTCGTTGCGGTAGCCGACCATCGCGGCCAGTGTCGTCGATTTACCGGAGCCGGTCGCGCCGACCATGATCACCAGGCCGCGCTTGGTCATCACGACATCCTTGAGGATCTCGGGCAGGCGCAAGTCTTCCAGTTTCGGAATGCTGGTGGTAATCGTGCGCAAGACCATGCCCACGCAGCTCATTTGCACGAAGGCCGAGACGCGGAAGCGCCCGAGGTCGCCCGGGCTGATCGCGAAGTTCGATTCCTTGGTCAGTTCGAAGCCGGCGGTCTGCTTGTCGTTCATGATCGCGCGCGCCAGGTCGGCGGTGTGCGAAGCAGTCAGGGCCTGGCTCGATACCGGGGTCATTTTGCCGTCGATCTTGATCGCCGGCGGGAAGCCCGCGGTGATGAACAAGTCGGAGCCGCCTTTGCTGGTCATCAGACGCAGCAGGTCGAACATGAATTTTGATGCCTGGTCGCGTTCCATTTTGGATCCTAAAATTAGCCTGGGAAGTTCTCAGGGATCTTGGCCGCGCTGCGGGCAGCGCTGGCGGAGATGATGTTACGGCGGACCAGATCGGTGAGGTTCTGGTCCAGTGTTTGCATGCCGACGTTGCTGCCGGTCTGGATCGCCGAGTACATCTGGGCGATCTTCGCTTCGCGAATCAGGTTACGGATGGCCGGGGTGCCGATCATGATTTCGTGCGCCGCGACACGGCCGCTGCCGTCCTTGGTCTTGAGCAGGGTCTGCGAAATAACGGCTTGCAGCGATTCGGACAGCATCGCGCGGACCATTTCCTTTTCATCGGCCGGGAACACGTCGACGATACGGTCGATGGTCTTGGCGGCGGACGAGGTGTGCAGGGTGCCGAACACCAGGTGACCGGTTTCCGCGGCCGACAGCGCCAGGCGGATGGTTTCCAGGTCGCGCAATTCGCCCACCAGAATACAGTCGGGATCTTCGCGCAGCGCCGAGCGCAGTGCGTTGTTGAACGAGAGCGTGTGCGGGCCCACTTCGCGCTGGTTGATCAGGCACTTTTTGGAGTCGTGCACGAATTCGATCGGGTCTTCGATGGTCAGGATGTGGCCGTACTCGTTTTCGTTGAGGTGGTTCACCATCGCTGCCAGGGTGGTCGACTTGCCCGAACCGGTCGGGCCGGTGACCAGCACCAGGCCGCGCGGCTTCATCGACAGCTCGGCGAAGATCTTGGGCGCATTCAGGTCGTCGAGGCTCAGGATCTTCGACGGAATGGTCCGCAGCACGGCGGCGGCGCCCCGTTCCTGATTGAAGGCGTTGACGCGGAAACGCGCCAGGCCCGGAATGGCGAAGGAAAAGTCGACTTCCAGCACTTCTTCGTACGCCTTGCGCTGGCCGTCGTTCATGATGTCATAAATCATGCCATGCACGTCTTTGTGCTCGAGCGGCGGCAGGTTGATGCGGCGCACGTCTCCATGCACGCGAATCATCGGCGGCAGGCCGGATGAGAGGTGCAAGTCAGAAGCTTTGTTCTTGACTGAGAATGCGAGTAATTCTGAAATGTCCATTTATAATCCCTGTGCCGTGAATGGGCGCATGCTGATGGTGTGCGTTTTTCGCAATGACCGACCATGAATTGCCCGCCGAAAATGATTATGTCCACAATCGCCCACAAACTGCAAGCTGTCGATGCGAGTATTGTTGCCGCCGCCGGCGCGGCGGGACGCGCCCGCGCCGATGTCCAGTTGCTCGCTGTTTCCAAAACTTTCCCGCCCGAGGCCGTGCTGGAAGCGGTCGAGGCCGGTCAAACGGCGTTCGGCGAGAACTATTTGCAGGAAGCGCTCGATAAAATCGACGCCGTTTCGGCCGCTTTGCCCGGGCGCCGCATCGAATGGCATTTCATCGGCCCCATACAGAGCAACAAGACACGCCCGATTGCGGCCAGTTTCGACTGGGTCCACACGGTCGACCGCCTCAAAATTGCGCAGCGCCTGTCCGAGCAGCGCCCGGACGCGCTCGGCGCGCTCAACATTTGTCTGCAAGTTAACATCAGTGGTGAAGCTAGCAAGAGTGGTGGCACCGAAGCAGAATTGCCCGCATTGGCGCGCGCTGTGGCACAGCTACCACGGTTGCGCCTGCGCGGGCTGATGGCCATTCCCGAGCCGGAGACCGAAGTCACGCGCCAGCGCGCCGCCTTTGCGCGCCTGCGCCGGCTGTTCGAGGCGCTGCGCGCTGACGGCATCGCGCTCGATACGCTGTCGATGGGGATGTCGGCAGACCTGGGCGCCGCCATTGCCGAAGGCGCGACGATCGTGCGCATCGGCAGCGCCATTTTCGGATCCCGCAATTACGACTCGAGCAAGGAAGCGACATGAAGATTTCATTTATCGGCGGCGGGAACATGGCTTCGGCCCTGATCGCGGGGCTGGCCGGCAAGCTGACAAAGGGCGAGCTGATTCACGTGGTCGATCCGAATGCGGACGCGCTGCAAAAACTCAAGGCGCAGTATGGGGTGAACACCTCGACCGCCATCGGGCCCGAGCTGGCCGCCAGCGACGTGATTGTGCTGGCGGTGAAGCCGCAGCAGATGCGCGATGTGGTGGCGGCCCTCAAGCCGCACCTGGGAGCGGGGCCCTTGATCCTGTCGATTGCGGCCGGCATTCGCGGCGCGGATTTGTCGCGCTGGTTGGGCGGCTATGGCGCCATTGTGCGGACCATGCCCAATACGCCGGCGCTGATCGGGCGCGGCATTACCGGCATGGTGGCCATGGATGGCGTGAGCGCGCCGCAGCGCATCGCGGCCGACCAGGTGATGCAGGCGGTGGGCGCGACGGTGTGGCTCGATGACGAGGCGCTGATCGATCCGGTCACGGCGGTGTCGGGCAGCGGGCCGGCGTATGTGTTCTTCTTTATCGAGGCGATGCAGCAGGCGGCGGTGGAAATGGGCTTGTCGGAAGAGCAGGGCAGGCAGCTGGCGCTGGCAACCTTTGTGGGTGCCTCGCAGCTGGCGGCGCAGTCGGACGATACGGTGCCGGTGCTTCGGCAGAAAGTGACGTCCAAGGGCGGCACGACCTATGCGGCCATTACCAGCATGGAGCAGAGCGGGGTGAAGGAGAAGATTGCCGAGGCGATGAAGGCTGCTGCAGCGCGCGGGCGCGAGCTGGGCGAGGAGATGGGCAGGGATTGACGCTGTCCCTGCCCGGATCGGTCAAATCTGCTGGCTCGTATCGAGCTGGCGGCTGCGCACGATGGACAAGACGCTCTTGGCCATTTTGTACAGCGACAGCCCGGTCGTGAGCAAAGGCAGCGCGCGCGACGGTTTGACCACCGCCATGCCCAGCACCACGCCGGCGATCATGAGCGGCACTTTCATGTTCACGCTGCCGAGCAATCCGAGTCCGCCTTCGGACGGCGGGCGCAATGCCGCGATCTGATGCGACAGGCTGCTTCGCTGCATCGAGCATTCGGCAATCAGCGCTTCGCGCCGCTCGGTGAGGGTGGGCACCATCATCTCATTGCTCATGGCCGTGCCCCGCAGTTCGGATGAAATTGAGGTCCTTGTTCAGCTCCGCCGCCGTGGCCGCCAACAGGCGCGGCTTGGCGGCGATGCTCGCCTTGAGGCGGAACATGACCCAGGTGCCCGCCGCCGCAAACGCGAGCGCCAGCGCCACCGCCGCTTCGAGCCGGTAGCTGTCCCAGAACACCAGGATGATGGTCAGCGCGACCAGCACCATGGCGATGCCGAACAAGATCAGCGACAGCAGCGCCAGCACGAAGTAGCCCAGCAGGCGCTGCGACTCTTCCTCGATTTCGACCGCGGCCAGCGCCAGGCGCGTCTGCACCATGGCGACCAGCGTTCCGCCTATGCGTCCCACAGTTTCCGCGATCGCCATCAGCTTACTTCCGTGCGATCAGCAAGCCGATCACCAGGCCGGCCGCGGCGCCGATGCCGACGGCCTTCCATGGATTTTCGTGCACATAGGTGTCGGTGGCTTTGGCCGCTTCCTTGGTCTTGGCGACGACGGTTTCTTCGAGGCGGATCAGGTCGGCCTTGGCGCTCGACAGGGTGCGCTCGAATTTGGCCTTGGCGGCCTGGAATTCCTCGCCCGTCAGATGGCTGCCGTTGCGCAGCCAGGATTCGGCGTCCTGGATCACGGATTTCAGATCGCTCATCAGTTGGTCGCGTGCGCCTGGTTTGGTTGGGATGGATTCGATCATTTTTATCACCTTAGGAATGAAATAAGGACAACATTATCCGAAAGCGTAGTCTAACGCGACACCGGCAAAAAGGGCCGCACCCAACCAATTGTTGTGGCGAAATGCATAAAAACAGCGCATCCGGTCGCGTTCACGGATCAATGTGTAGTGGAAAAGGGCGATTCCTGCCGCCACCGCCACCCCGCCCACGAACCACCAGCGCAAGCCGGCCAGCCAACCGCACACGAGAATGATGGCCAGGGCCGCGCCGTAGCACAGCATGACGGCGGCCACGTCGAAGCGGCCGAAGGTGATGGCCGAGGTGCGGATGCCGATCTTGAGATCGTCGTCGCGGTCGACCATCGCGTATTCGGTATCGTAGGCAACGGCCCAGAATATATTGGCCAGCAACAGGCACCAGGCCAGCGCCGGCACGTCGTTCAGTACGGCGGCAAAGGCCATCGGGATGCCGAAGCCGAACGCGATGCCGAGGTAAGCCTGGGGAATGGCGAAGAAGCGCTTGAAATAGGGATAGGTGCCGGCAATGATCACCGCGGCCACCGACATCTGTTTGGTCAGCGTGTTCAGCGGCAGGATCAGCAGGAAGGCCAGGATCGCCAGCACGGCGGCCACGGCCACCGCTTCGCGCCCGGAAATGCGTCCGCTCGTGATGGGCCGCTCGGCGGTGCGCTTGACGTGCTTGTCGATGTCGCGGTCGGCGTAGTCGTTGATGGCGCAGCCGGCCGAGCGCATCAGCACGGTGCCGAGCGTGAAGATGGCGAGGATGGCGAGATCGGGCTTGCCGCCGGACGCAATCCACAGGGCAATCAGAGTCGGCCACAGGAGCAGGAGAATGCCGATCGGCTTGTCGAGGCGGACCAGGCGGAAATACAGGGACAGCTTGTTCATTGCGGCATCAGGCGGCTTCTTCCAGCGCGATCATGTTAACTCCAGGCAGTTCGCAGGCGGCCACGGCGGCGCACACGGCATCGATGGCAGCGCGCCGCGTGAAGCTCTTGCGCCACACGATGACGACCCGGCGCGACGGCACCGGCGCTTCGAACGGGACGAAGGCCAGCATGCCGTCCTTGGCGTCCATGTCCGGCACCGAGGCGCGCGGCAGCACGGTCAGGCCGATGCCGGACGCGACCATATGGCGGATCGTTTCGAGCGACGAACCTTCGAAGGTGCGCTGCATGCCGTTTCCGGGCGAAGAGAAGCGCGCCATTTCAGGGCACACTTCCAGCACCTGGTCGCGGAAGCAGTGGCCGTTGCCGAGCAACAGCATGGTTTCGGATTTGAGATCCTGGGCCGACACGGCTTTGCGCTTGGCCCAGGGATGGTTGCGTGGCATCGCGACGACGAACGGTTCGTCGTACAGCGTTTGCATCGACATGCCGTGGTCGGGCAACGGCAGCGCCATGATGGCCGCGTCGAGCTCGCCCTGGCGCAGCAACTCCAGCAGGCGCACGGTGAAATTTTCTTGCAGGATCAGCGGCATTTGCGGCACGCGCTCGATCACGTTCTTGACCAGCGGCGGCAGCAGGTAGGGGCCGATGGTGTAGATCACGCCCAGGCGCAGCGGGCCGGCCAGGGGATCCTTGTTCTGCTTGGCCAATTCCTTGATGGCGGCGGTCTGCTCGAGCACGCGTTCGGCCTGGGCGATGATCTGGGCGCCGAGCGGCGTGACCGAGATTTCCGCGCCGCCCCGTTCGAACAGCACCACGCCCAATTCGTCCTCGAGCTTTTTGATGGCAACCGACAGCGTCGGCTGCGCGACGTAACACGCTTCAGCGGCATGCCCGAAATGTTTCGCACGCGCTACGGCAACGATATATTTCAGTTCAGTCAGAGTCATAGAGGGGTCGGAACGAATGATTGCGGGAACAGGGCTGTGCGGCCATCGTGACACAGTGTTGCTAATCAGTCAGCAAAGAAATTATATTCTACCCGGAATGCACTCGATATAATTGGAGCACGGCGTTTTTCCGCCAAGCAAACTCCACGAAAGGCTCGCATGTCCTCCACCTTTGGCCCGGCGGAAGCCCAGGCTTACATTCACAAATTACTCACTGTCATGCACCAGCAAGGTGGGTCGGACTTGTTCATTTCCGCGGACTTCCCGCCAAGCATGAAGCACCAGGGCGCGATGAAGCCGATGAGTCAGCAGAAGCTGACCCCGGACGTGACGCGCGCGCTGGCGCTGTCGATCATGAACGCGAAGCAGACGCGCGAATTCGAAGCCGAGATGGAGTGCAATTTCGCTATCTCGTTGCCGAATGTGTGCCGCTTCCGCGTCAACGTGTTCGTGCAGCAGCAGGCGGTCGGCATGGTGGTGCGGACCATCGCGTCCGAGATCCCCAACTTCGAGAAGCTCGATCTGCCGGACGTGCTCAAGGAAGTGATCATGACCAAGCGCGGCCTGGTGCTGGTCGTGGGCGGCACGGGTTCGGGCAAATCGACCACGCTGGCGGCGATGATCGATTACCGCAATTCCAATTCGGCGGGCCACATCATCACGGTGGAAGATCCGGTCGAATACGTGCACAAGAACAAAGGCTGCCTGATCACGCACCGCGAAGTGGGCGTCGATACGCTGTCGTGGCACCACGCGCTCAAGAACACGCTGCGCCAGGCGCCGGACGTGATCCTGATCGGCGAGATCCGCGATACCGAGACCATGGAGCATGCGATCGCGTTTGCCGAAACCGGCCACCTGTGCCTGGGCACGCTGCACGCGAATAACTCGAACCAGACGATGGACCGGATCATCAACTTCTTCCCGGAAGAGCGGCGCAATCAGCTGCTGATGGATTTGTCGTCGAACCTGCGCGCGATCGTGTCGCAGCGCCTGGTGCGGACCGAGGACGGCAAGGGCCGCAAGGCGGCGATCGAAATTCTGCTCAATACGCCGACCATCGGCGAGATGATCCTGAAAGGGAACTTCCAGGGCATCAAAGAAATCATGCACAAATCGCGCGAACTGGGCATGTGCACGTTTGACCAGGCCTTGTACGAGCTGTATAACAAGGGTCAGATCGGTTACGACGAAGCGATCCGCAATGCCGACTCGCAAAATGGCCTGCGCCTGCAGATCAAGCTGCGCGGCGACCGCAAGGAACCTGGCGCGGAAACGCAATCGCGCGGCCCTGCCGATTTGTCGATGGCGATCGAAGAGGAGCCGGAGGAAGACGAAGGCAAATAAACCGGAGGGGCGATGGAGCTGAGCGTGCAGGAGCTGGAAGCGGCGATCAACTACTGGCGCGATCAGCGCCCCGCGCGCGGGAATGAATATGCGCTCTCGCCCGAGGTGAATTTGCTGGCCACGCTGTACGCGATGATGATTTATCGCGGGCAGGTGGCGATTGATCTTGATGGGCTGGATGCGCGCACGCGCCATCTGCTTTCACCGTTGCGCACAAAGTCTCCAATTTAGCACCGCATTCTATGGAACGAAAACCGTCGATTTCGACTGGAACCTTTATGCACAGAAAGGCTGCCGTTGGAGTATTGCTCGTTGCATTCGCGAGTGCGCTGATCTTTTTCATCGCGCCTCGGGATTCGGTCGCCGGAATCGCGTTGGGCGGGACGCTCTACACCGGACAGTCCCCCTTTGAAAATTTCCAGTTCCGACGATTGGTGCAGGCGTCCCTCGACGGAGACGCAGACGCTCTGGCCAAACTGGTAGAGCTCCCCAATGGTGGCGGTGCAGGCGTCTACGATCATGGGGCAGTGCTTATGCATATCCTGATGAGAGTCGGCGATGGCAAGATCTCGCGCATGGCGGCAGGAATGGATATGCGGACCAAAGCGCAATTGGATGGCCTGCTAGCGGCTGGCTTTGAATACGGTTCACCCAAGTCAGTCAATATCGCTGAGGCGAGATTGATGTACCCGATGACTTTTGATGTCATTGAATTCAGAAAGATCGGTTCGAGCTGAGTGCGCTTTCCACCTGGCAGATACAGATGGGATATTGAGTCGTTTTAGAGGAGCGTGGAATGGTTGGAATGGGATCTTCAGGGCCGCCTAAAAATGGGGTCACAAGGATAATTTGGATCCTCATGTTCACTTTGTTCGTGCTGTTTCTTGCATGGATCATTGTTGGAAGTCTTTTTTTAGGCTAGACAGCGGCGAACTTGCGAATTTTCCTCTTGCTCATTATTGGAACGGCAGGCGCAGTTCTGCCAACCAGCCATATCGGCTTCCCTAAACGATAAAACGGCGAGTTGTCGGGCCCTGCTCTCCAACGCGATGATGGTTTATTGCGGGCAGGTGGTGATTGATCTTGATGCGCCGGACGGGCGGACGCGGGTTTTCTGGAAGCGGCGAAATTGGCTTTGACTTTCCACCGCGGGGGATGGCTTCAGAGATTTTTTCTACTAATACGGGGACCATGTGGCGCTTATGTTCGCGCCCACAAAAGCGACGCACGCACTTGCGAGGCCGCTCCGGTATGGGGCACTCATTCGCAAGTCAGCTGCCTAGATCGACCATGAGGTCGCTCAGCCGGCCTCGGACCGTGAATGCATCTGCAATTTTTAAAGTCGAATCTTGATCCGTCTGGCAATTGGTTGCAGTCGCGCTTGCTCTTTACCAGACTTTGAAATTGATGGATTTGCCGTCAGGACTGCGATGGGCGAAGAAGAACCAAACGCCGACTATCCAACAGCCGACTGGTGATCCGATCTTGAAGCCGTCGGGCAGGCCGTCCCCCAAGTCGGTGAAAAAAAGCAGGAGCAGACATATCAGGCTTGTCGCGCCTGCGCCGATGGCCGTTTCGATCAATGCGCTCCAGCGAGTTTGTGAGGCGATTTTCATTGGTTCCTCCTTTGCATTTTCTGTCATTAAACATGTGAGGTAATCACTAGAACTTGTATTCGGCACAGCGGTGCGCTGGCAGTGCATTCCTAAGAACGCCAAGCCAAATCAACTTGATTAGTTGCTAATTTATGATGCGCTTTAGATGCTGGCGGAGCTTGTCCGTCCGCAAACGTGTGATTGCGGATGATTTAGTTGCGGTTGTTGGTAGATGCTGAAAGGTTCTATGGGAGAATGCCCTTTTTCCTCTCGTCCATTCTTAATTTCATGCCAGCCTTTGAACAAAAAATTTGTACGCGCGCCGAACTGAAACAGCGGGTCGCCGCCTTGCCAAAACCTGTCGTGCTGACCAATGGCGTCTTCGACATCCTGCATCGCGGGCACGTGACGTATCTCGCGCAGGCGCGCGCGCTTGGTGCGTCGCTGGTCGTTGCGGCCAATACGGATGCATCGGTAAAGCGTTTGGGCAAAGGCGATGACCGGCCTTTGAATGCGGCACCGGATCGCATGGCGGTGCTGGCAGCGCTGGAGTCGGTCAGTCTGGTGGTCGACTTCGATGAAGATACGGCTCTGGAAGTTGTGCTGGAAGCGAAGCCCGAGATTTATGCCAAAGGCGGCGATTACGACATGACAGCAATTCCCGAAGGGCAGGCGGTGTTGGCTTACGGTGGACAGGCGGTGGCAATCGATTTCGAGCATGATCGCTCCACCACCAAACTTCTCGGGAAGATTCGCTCTTAATGGTCTACGGGCGCTGTTGTTGGCGCTTAGATTGGCATACACTATTGTCACCGTTGCATTCACGGCCAGACATCCTGTCTCGCTTGAAAACAATGGTTTGCCAGAGGGAGGAAAGATGAAAAAAGTAATCTTGTTTTCCGCAGCAATCCTGTTAGCGGCCAGTGGTTCAGCTTTTGCCGACCATCACCTCAAGGGTGAGGGTGAAGGCATGAAGATGATGGATGCCAACAAGGACGGCATGATCTCCAAGGACGAGTTCATGAAGCACCACGAAATGATGTGGGACAAAATGAAGAAGAACAGTGCAGGAAACGTCGACATGAAAGACATGGAAGCGATGCACAAGGAGTTGGCAGGGAAGCACAAAGAAATGATGAAGGACGAGAAGAAGAAATAAGCTGGTATTGCCCAAGCTTGACCTGACAGGTATCGTCAGGTCAATTCGAGCTCAGCGCTGTTCAAGACAGGTAATAAAGGGCCGAAGCCCAGGCCCGACATTCGGCAGAACGGTGATAACGGTCCCATGGTCAACCGCCCGTCCGGGTGATTGCTGCTGTGAGTGCAATCGCCAGCGGTCAAGAGCGGACGCTGATGTGCAGGCTAGGTACCGGCCTCACTGCCGTCAGCAAGGTATACGACCTCGCCTTCTGAATCCAATACATGAACTCCATGTTCTTCGGAAATTGCCCTCAGTTGGTCCAATCGTCCCTGGTTAAATTCACTGAGTTCGAAGGTCATCTCAAGGACGCATCCGCCGGGCCTGTTGTGAGTGAAATCTTCGTACCATATTTGACCCCTTGACCCGTCTTCCGGCCAAACTAGAAGAAGGTTCTCAAAGAAAGAGGCAATTTTCTCGGTTGGCGGTTCCATACTGTCTTTGTGCTGCTCGACGAATCGCACCGCCGTTGCCGCATCGGTAATGTCGGGGGCATCAATCGCGTACAAAATTGCTTCGCTCATCCCTATTCCTCGAAATCACGGTCACAAACCACAAACAGCCGGCTTCAGTCTCATCTTAGAACAGTCGCTTGCACCCACGCAAGCTCCCAACGGCGGCCGTAGGCCCACATTTGCCAAGATCCGGAGTGCAGCGTGGTTGCCGAGTACAATCGGCAGAGATCGGCCAAGAGCCGACAGTGACAAGAGAGTGGAACGTACTGGATCACATTCTGAAAAATGGCGCCAATTAGTTATTCCGAACTCATGTGGGACCTGCCTACGGCTGAACTTGCGCAGGTCTTGCGTTCAGTTGATGTAAATGAGCCAGACGAGTTCGGGGAACGCTGTTTGACTGTCGCATGCAGTAGATTGCAAGTGGAATCAGTGAGATTGCTGCTTACGTGGGGAGCCGATGTCAATGCCAGAGGTCGGGAATCAGAGACCCCCTTGCTCAGCACTATAGATGTGGTGCACCATAATCCCGGCGCTGCGCACCAGATCGTGGTGATGTTGCTCGACGCTGGTGCAAACATAGAGGCCCGAGGATATATGGACAAGACACCGTTCCTCAAAGCTTGCAGCCGTGGAAATTTGGAAATGTTGACGTTACTGGTGGATCGTGGATGCGACGTGCGAGTCGTGTCACTTGAGCTAGGAGACGATGCGCCTTTCGATGGACTCGATTTCGCCCACACGTTTCAGTTGCCGACGGAATGTATCCACTACCTTCGAGCGATTTTCAGGAAGTAGACCAAGGCGCGCACGACTCACTTGATACCGCAGGAGCGATATCTGCAAGCTTCGACTGACCGTTGTGTGGGGCACCAAGATCGGACTGCGGCGCAAACGCCGGGTACGATCGTCTGTGGTCGGCCAGCAGCGGTCATTCATTGTGGAGAGTACGAATCGTGAAGTCTGCTGATATTTTTCTCGACAGAATTGAACGCGGCGGGATAGTCGTCGCCACTAACAATGCCGATGACTTTGATCTAGGAATAATCTTCACTGAGCTTGTAAGGATTCGTGTCGAATTCGGCTCAGAATTCGCGCCCCGAACTGAAACTGAACTAATGCACACCCCGATCAATCTCCGTGTCGTTGAAGCTATTATTTTTCGAAAGCCCGTTGAGATAATCCCTCGAGGTTGGAGTGTAGGCCTTCGGCTGGAGGGCTTTGGAATGAAGGAAATTTCAGAGGCCCTTGAAGGCAAAGGGAAAGGCGAGTATCTCCATTTGCGGGCTACGAGTTCGCGTTCCAGCGAGTGAGCTCGGCGAATTTTGCCGACGACGTTGATGGCGCGACCGGGTACAATCGGCCCTATAGAAGACCTTAGAAAAAGCTCATGAACGACTCGCAAGTCACAATAGATCTCACCTATGCGAAGAATGCCTTGTTCGTCCGCCAGTCAGTGGCTGTTGCATTTGGCATTCACATTGATCGAGAGCTGACCTGGGGCTTCCTTAAGAATAGCATCTGCGGCAGTGAAGATCTGACCATGCCCAAGCGGGTCATTATTCGTGGTTTACCGAGCGATTCAGGAGTGCTGGGGGAGGAGAGTCAGATGCTTCGTGGGCTACTTCGGGCGGTTCGAACAGTTCACAATATCGAAGTTCAGATTGTCCTTCACGATTGACCAAGTAATGAAGACGCCAGAGGACTTAATCCGTCTATACGTAGAAGAGGGAATTTATACAGCTGGTGAGGTCGCGACGGTGTTCATCACGTCTGCGGGATCAAAGTGGCTTCCTGAACAATTTATTCCGATTCTGCCGCCTGAGATTTTGAAGTTCATAAGTGGCGTCATTGAGAATCCTCCTGAATCCATTCAGGAAGTTGAGTTCCTCCATGCGTCTACTGCGCAGCAGCGCTTGGATTGGTTTAATGGGGCATGGAATCTTCATCGCTACCTGCTGGGCAATGACGATCAATGAGCCCCGACCCGAATCGCAGCTAATGGGCGGCAGCATCCGAGCCGGTTGGCGCCGGCGTGCCCTCGATTACAATCGGCAGTGATCGGCCAACGGCAGTCGTTCAAATATGGGACTCAATTTGAAATGTCCCAGCCGACAGGAAAGCTCCACATGAATTCCGCAGCAGAAACCTCAAACGCGATGCAAGATCCTGTAAGCCTGGCTTTGTACAGCTTTGCATTCCGTGCCGGGCCCAAAGAGCGACACTTGACTGACGCCGTGCTTGCATTGACCAAGGACGTTCCAGCGGAAGTTGTACGCCGAAGTCTTTCTGCAATCTGGGCAGAGTTGGAAAAACCGTCACAGGTTGTGTCCAGACTGCTTCCTGGCTCAATGAAGTCAGAGGAAGAATGCCGCGAGTTCTTGGCATTAGTGGTCGACAGAATCAACTCATGAGCCCGACTACTCGAAAAGGCCAGAACCGGCCTTTCTTCGATTTTGATACCAACCTGTACCGCAGAATACCTATAGCGAATGATGATGACTATTGAAGAGTTCGAAGCGTTTAAGATTGCGAGTATTGCTGCGCGTGACCGTGGGTGGCCGTGGCGACCTCCATTCTGGATTTCCTTGGATGATGGAGAGTGGGAAGTTCATGCCGAGAGCTAATGTAAAGTTCGAATTAGTGCCCAGACTGGTGAGCTACTGCCGGAGCTTGGTGTCGTCACCCTTTGATTGCAATGGCCGCCGCCAAGGAATACGCGTTGAAGAATGAACTTCGCTGGAAGCCCGCCTTTACGCTATGTCTTACCGAAGAGGGCTGGGATGTTGGTGCATGTCAAAGCCAGTTTGGCGGCCAAATTAACATTTACGTAAACCATCATGGCGAAGTCATTCGCCATCATACCAATCCTAAATGAAGAGCAAATAGCTGCGTAACCGCAGCTGCCGTAGGCTTCTCCAATGGCCGAAAAGGGGCGGCTGGCGCCGCCCGGAAACCTACGCGTCCGTTTGCTCAGCCATCTCAAGGGCGTCGTCAACTTCGATTCCTAAATATCGTACTGTGCTCTCGAGACGAGTATGACCAAGCAATAGTTGAACCGCCCTTAGATTCTTAGTGCGACGATAAATCAGCGTAGGCTTCGTCCGGCGCATTGTATGCGTGCCATAAGCGGCGGAGTCTAAACCAATTGCCTCGAACCAGCGGTGTGCGATCCGGGCGTATTGCCTCGTCAATATGTGTGGAGAATCGTGGATGCGACTCGGGAAAAGGAAGTCGCCGGCTTTCAATTCGGCTCGCGCGATCCATACGGTCAAGCTTTGTCTCGTTCCTTTCGTCAGCTCGAACTGTACAGGCTGCTTCGTTTTCTGTTGCATGATGATGGCTCGGGCACTGACCCGCCCGCCATTGGCGACGTCGCGCAATCGAAGCTGGACAAGGTCACAGCCCCTGAGCTTGCTGTCGATAGCAAGATTGAATAACGCCAAGTCCCGGACGCGTTCGTAAATCTCCAGTCGCACTCGGATTGCCCAGATCACACTGAGCCTGAGCGGCGACTTCTGGCCAACGAGCTTTCCATTGTTCCATACGGGCCGGTCCGATGGGTTCGATACTGTTTGCATATTCATGATCACCTCCATGTTAGGAGCTTGACTATGCGCCAATGATAGGCTGGGCATCGCGCGCCAGCTCGGCCTTGCCAGTTTGTTCTGTCGCGACCGGAGATGTAGAATGTATGACATCTCCGGCTGGAACCGGTCAAGAGCAAACCCACATAAAAGGGACAGGAAGTAGGATGAGGATAAATGCCATTCGTCAGGCGTGCTGCTCAGCCGATGACCAAGTCAACAGACTCGATGCGGTGTACGAAGTTGGTGACAGCACTACGCTAGAGGAGTTACTGCGGCGAATTCTTTCATCGGGTTTCTTACAGTACTCGTCTACCCACAATCAACTAAGTGCCGAGGTCGCTGGCCGACAAATCGTAGAAGTATCTCCATCGGGTATTTCGAAATGGACAACGGGTGTTCTGCCGGCGGAGCCAGTCACGACGGCGATTGGAAGTAATACTTTATATTTTGCATTCCGCCCGAATGCGACCGGGTTGGTTGGCTGACGTCGGCCAACAGCGGTCAGTCGACGACCACTTAGACAATCACAACCAACTATGAAAACAAGTGTCGACTTCCATTCAGAAATTTTCCGGCCTTACCTTCCTGACGAAGCGCAAGTTAATCCCGGGAGGTACGGTGCTGAGCTGGCGTTTTGGCTTTCGCGACATCTCGCCGAACGCGGGGTGATGACTTCCTATCCGCAGTCCGAGGATTGGGGATGGTTTATAGAATACATCACGGACGACGGTTATGAGTATTGGCTCTGCTGCGGGAACCAGGAGCAAGGAAAAGACGAATGGCAGTGTTTCCTGCAACCAAAGGCACGCAGTTTTTTTGGACGTAACAAAGCGCCTGTTGAAGGTGCTGCCCGCTTATTGACAACGCTTCGAGAATTGTTGGAAGCCGAGCGGGGGGTTACCAATATCTCGTGGGAGTAAGCGGAAAGCAGAAGCTTTTCGATGCGCTGTGGTTCCGCGGCAGAGCCTAACGGCCCATCTTGCTGTCGAGTACAATCGACAAGGATCGGCCAGAAGCCGACATGCATCGTTCGCTTATGCCAAGATCGTAAGTCCGCTTGGCTGGTAATGATCAGTTGACGTGAATGACTTTGCAGGTTATTGCGCCGTTGGCGTATGTTTGAAGGCAAAACGAATCACGGCTCTCGTTCAACAGCAACTTGAAACGAGGCTAAGAAATTATCTTGGTATAGCTAACGTCCCGCACGTAAAGGCAGGCTGAATGGATGAGGAATCGGCAGATATGTTCTTGGCAGCGCTGAAGGAGCCGGTTGCGCTGCTGGACACGCGAGTGGACAGTGCAGATCCGCTGCTCGTCGACATTCTTGGAATGCAAGGAAACGTCTACATTTGTCGGGCGATCATCATATATTCGACACGGTTTCAAGGCCGTGCTGCATACGGCTCACCAAATTTGATGATCAGGGGCACGTCTGCCGCATGGGGCAATGTAATTCCTAAGGTAGGAGAACAGGTGCTTATCTTCGTCAACAGATCCAATGCCGACGGTAGCTATGCAATGCTTCCGTGGCGCGGGCACTTCAGCATCGAGACGATAAAGGAACGCTTGCATGCGATCGCCAACTGGCACCTCCTTAGCAAGGAGGAAACCGGCCTGTGGGGGCCTCCAAAGCTGCGCGCGGCCGCCTTCATGCCCGATCCCGCAAAGCCCTGGCGTGTCGCCATTCCATTTGATGTGCTTGAATGTCATCTGGAAGAGGTGCTGTCAGGTCACCTACAGTCCCGGTAGACGGCGTTGCGTAACGCGTGCAAGGTCAGCGTAGTGGCCTCAGCTGCCTAGGTCCGCCTCCTCCATCAACGGTCGAGCACAATCGGCAGTGACCGGCCAGAAGCTGCCGTTCAAAAGTGTAAGATCTTTTCAAAATCGAGAAGTTTATGAAATTTTCAAAGATTTTTGCTGAGGCTAAAAGATGTTGGCCTCATCAAATCGAAATATCTGACGGCGCACTGCGAGAACGCGTAGGTAGGTAAGATGAGTTTTGACACGATTCTGACGAACTTGGTGATATTAATAGAAGCCACGATCCTGGTCGCGCTTGTTACACTTTGTGTGCGATCTACTCGCTATAGGAAGTATGCAATCGTTGCATTAGGGTCTCTCGCGCCCGTCGTTTTTTTCTACATCAGCACAATAGTGACGTTCCTCCGCAACCCGATCGACCCGGCTAACAGTTTTGCGTTTGGTGCAATGTGGATCATGGGATTCTTCTTCTTTCTTTTTTGCGCTGGGACTGGCTTAGCGGTAGCGCAGTCACCACGTCCGACGGACTTAAAGTTGCGGTTCTTGCTTGGCTTAGCAGTTACGTCAGGCCTATGTACGCTCATTTCCCTGTAAAACTGGACAGATGGAAGAGCAAATTGTCTATTCCATCTTCATCGTGGCGACGGTCCGCAAAGGGGCGAAAGCCGCCCGCGGCCTTGAAATTCACTTGCGTGAGCGTACGCTGCCTACTTTGCCGATGAAGCCGCCAGCATGAGCGCTTTCTCCAGCTGCGGATCACGGCCCGCGAGGTAATCGTCGATACCCGACTCGATCACAAAGTCGGGCATCACGCCGCGGCCCACAGCGTGCTCCGATCCAACAGCCAACGTGTACGTGATCAACGGGATCCCAACGTGTAGCCCACTGTTCGGCAGTGCCAGCACCGCATCGCGGCCCGATGTATTACCGTGGTACGCGCCCGCCGATTCTTCTCCTACGAATACCGCACGCTTCTTGTCGTGCAGCTGGGTGAGCAGCTCCGCCGTGGTCGAAAACGATCCACCGTTGATCAGCGCGATCACCTTGCCGCCGAACGCCGGTTTGCGCGGCTGCTGCAAGCCCAGATTCGGATGCGAGCGCAGGTCGTACAAACCGTCGGCGCGCGCTTCCAGCGATCCCGCCGTGACACCGGCTCCGCCTTCGACCACATTGGCCGCAAAGCTCAAACCTGGCCGCTGCGCCGTCAGCGATTGGTAGTAGTCGAAGGGTTTGTCGACCAGGTGCGCGTAGACCATCTTGCCTAATGCGTCCTCGCCCCCACCGTTGTTACGCAGGTCGAGGATCAGCGCTTTGCTACCCTTGGCCGCGATTTTTTCGAACGCCTGCTTGAGCAGCGTGCCGCCGTCATCCTCCTCTTCGCTGTCGATAAAGTTGAAGATGGTGAGGCGCGCGATGCGGCCATCATCGAGGAAGGACAGCTCCATGAAGTGCGGATTGCGCTGGTCTTGCGGATAGCGCTTGGCCGATAGCTCCTTCAAGGCGGCCAAGGTCTGCCCGTGCAATTCGACCTTGGACGCACTATCCGCGAGCGTCACCGCAAAGCTGCCGCTCATGCCGAAATAGCGGAACAGTCCCTCCTTGAAGGTGCGGCCGGCGCGCCGTATGCGGCCGGTCTGAATGAAGCCGTCGCCGGGCGATGCCGCCACCAGGGTCTCCAACAGCGTTGCGGCGGGCACGCCGTTGATGGCCGCAATTGTGCGGCCGGCGAGCTTGCCGTCGGTTTCAAAGTCGCGCAGAATGTAGATGCGCCCGCCGATCACTTTTACGTCCAGCGGCAGCAGCAATGCCTGGTCCAGCTGCGCCATGGTCTCGCCCGCGAGCTGCACCGCTGTATGCCCGCAGCGTACGGCCGCAACGGCGGTCGATAGAACCCGCTGGAACTCCATCGCGCTCATGGGATGATCGAGCCGCGCCGCCGCCGCGTCGAACACCCGGTCCATTTCCTTTTTCGGCGTGTAGCGATAGATGCCGCCGTGCGCTTCTTCGAGTGCGCGGCGGGTCAGCTGAAAGTCCTCGCGCATCTGCTGCACGCTCAGCGCCGGCGCGGCGCCGGCATGGGCTGCACCGCACAGCGCCACCGACAGCAGCAGGCAGCGCATGAAGAACGCACGGTGCGCGCTCATCGTGCCGCGATCTCGGCTGCGAAGGCGGCCAGCTCGCCCTTGCTGCGGCGGGCCAGGGCTTCATCCATCTTCGGCGAACGGCTGCCCGGATCTTTGGCGACGAGCGTCTCGTATGCGGCCAGTACGCCTTCCAGGCCGGCCAGATTTACGGCGCTCACGTCTTCCGGCTTTTGAGGATCCGGCAGATTGTGTTCGATCTGGTAGGCGAGGGCGCTGGTGCCGAACTGGAACTGGATCACCTTGCGCATTTCGCCTTTGGCGCTGCGCATGCACCAGTTGGCAACCGCCAGCGGCTTGAACATGTAATCGGGGACGTCGCTGATCCATTGTTCGAACCAGGCTTCATTGGCTGCGCGCACGGCGATCGGATCTTTTTGCGATTCGGCGGCCAGCTTGACGACGCGGGCGCGCTCTTCGGCGGTCGACGGGCCGCGCGGCGCCGGTGCGGCGGTGACGTGCAAGGCGGTGGAGAGGGCTGCGAGGGTCAGCAGGGCTTTGGCGGAGTGGATCAGTGTATGCATGTGAGGTTTCCCGTTTTGGTCAATGTCGGAAGCGACATCACCTGGCTATGCAAACGCTGTGCCACGTCACCATGCCCCGCGCATACCCGCTCTGACCGTTCGGATGCGGTCAGCAGTGCCCGCTTCCGAACACTGCGGGCCTACGCCTGCATCCAGGCCGCATGCGCATCGACCAGGCCTGCGCCGGTCGCACCGTCGACACCAGGACCGGCTTCGATACCCACGCCGGCCGGATCGCTCGCCGGATTGGCCTTGCCCTCGCGGACATCGACCGCCGTGCGCGTCAGCAGCGCCTTGACTTCGGCGGGCGTGAGCTTGGGATTTTTTTGCAGCAGCAGCGCGCACACCGCCGCGATCTGCGGCGCCGACGCCGACGTGCCGCTGAAGACGGCCCAGCCATCGCCAGGCTGGGTGCCGTCGTGGGCGGCGTTGGCGGTATCGATTTCGCCGCCGGGCGGCACGGGCAGCATGATGTAGTCGCCATACGGCAGCAATCCCACCAGCCCGCACACGTCCGGTACATGACGGCCCGAATAGATCGTGCTGGTAAAGGCCGACGCGTAATCCGACGCACGCATGCTGCCGTCTTCGGCGACAAAGGCGCCGCCCACGCTGAGTACTTCCGGCATCGATGCGGGGAATGCATAGTGCCCGTTCCCGGCTGCGAACACCACCACGATGCCGGCCGCAATGGCCGCCTGGATCTCCGCTTCCAGCGGCTTCAAGCCATTCGGCAGCTCGCCCAGTTCGATCCGGCCATCGAGGTCGCGCAGGTCGTAGCACATGCTGACCGTGATCACGTGCGGCTTGTGCTTGAGCGCTTCCTGGAATCCTTCCAGAATGCTTGCGCCGCCGAACGGATCTTCATCGTCGCCGAGTTTCACGCCGATGAAAGTGACCTTCGGCGCAATCGCGAACACATTGGCCGATTCGCCCGTGCCATGGCTGCCCGGATCGGTGGCGCGGTTGGTGGCCGACGGCGCCAGCACCACCGACGACGTAAAGCCGTTCCGCACAAAAAACGGGTGCGAGTGATCGAAGCCGGTGTCGATCATCGCCACTCGGATCCCTTCCCCCTGATTGCGCTCGCGATGAATCGGCGGCACATTGAGCCGCGCCGGCACGTCTTCCAGCACGTCGAGGTGAAAATAATTGACCTCAGGCGGGCGCGCATTGATGGCCGGGTCGGACAGATAAATATGCGGCCACTGAATATACGCGTCGTCGATCAGCTGAATCAGCACCGGATCGGGATTCCACGGCGCCCCGTCGGGCGGGTAATACACGCACGGGCTCGAATAGCACAGCGACTTGTCGAGCGCGATGGTGGTCAAATGGGTGCCGAACACTTGCTCGAACAGCGCCGCCGTGCCGCGCACCGAGACCGTCATGCGGCCCTGCCCGGAAACCACAAAGCCATGCTTGCGCAGCGCCTCGATCGCCGTTTCCATTTCACCCGGTTCGGGTTCAAAGCTCATGATGCTGGCCGACGACAGGCGCGCCGCTATCTTGGTCGGTCCGGTCCTGGCCCGTCCCTTGAAGGTGACGGCGATGCGCAGCATGGCGTCGGCGGGGGCGGGAGTTCCTTGTGGCGGATAGCGGTGACTGAGCTTAAATGGCTGCATTTTTTCCTTTCGGCGTAGAGGGGAGGACGCAATGTTTGGGCGGGCACGTGATCAGCGTGACAGCATCCTGCAGATCGGCCGGCACCGGCAGCGACGTCACGTCGGGCGACGCGCCGAACAGGCGCGCGAATTGGTCCGCCGCGATTTGCACCGAGACCGACGCGCGCCCGCAGCCCGTCACCTGCAGGCCGTGTGCAGCCAGTGCGGCGCGCAATGCCTCGTCGATGCCGGGTTCGGTGCCTGGGTGACGCAGCAGAAGTTGGAGCTTGATCATGGCGGAGCCTCGGTTGCTCCGATGATAAAGCCTGGCGGAAAATCGCGCACGCTCCGCCTGGCGTGTGGCGCTAATTCTGGCGCCGGGTTCCCGGCCGTTTCGGCACCACGTGCAGGTGGCGTCCGCCATTGCCGTTGCCAAACACGCCTTCGAGGATGGCGCACATGGCGCTGATGCGGTTGCTCTTGCCGGCCGTGATCATGGCCTCGGCCGCCTGGCGGAAGGCCAGCATGCCGATCCGGTAGCCCAGCGCGCGGTAGCTTTCGAACTGGGTTTCGTCGAACCACTGGTCGCCCGTGGTCTGGTGCGGGAAATCTTTGTTGCTCTTGCGATAGTTCAAGACGTCGGCCGTTTCGGTGCCCAGCAGGGATGGTTTGATATACATCAAGGTGCCGTCGACGACCTTGTCGTTCAGTTCGCCGTCGGGCAGCAGCTTGTCGGTCTGGCTGTAGCGGATCTTGCCGATCGCATAGTGGGCGCTGCTGAAGTCGCCCGTCTTGACCAGGTCCACCTTGCTGACATCGATATCGATCTGGATGTTGAGGTCGGTTGCGCATTTGCGCACCGCATTGCCCAGGTCTTCGAAGCGCAGATTGCCGTCGGCGCTGGCGTCGACCACCACGATCAGGCGGCAGCGGCGCCGCACCAGTTCGTAGATGCCCAGGTTTTCGAAGTGGCCGCCGTCGGACAGGCTCAGGTAGTGCGCGCCGGAATCGCTCATGCCGAACATTTCGGCCAGCAGGTGGACCAGGCCGAAGCGCGGCGAGCGCTTCTTCCAGTTGGTCCACAGCGGATTGGCGAACCAGCGCCCGAGCCGCACGTTGAACAGCGTCAGCAAAAACGACAGGGCCGGCGCCGAGTGGTAGCCCATGTTGGGGCTGACTGCCGCGCCCGACACGGCCATCGCCATGCCCAGCTTGATGCCGCCATCGTCGTCGCCGGGCGTGCTGCCGCCGGTGTCGTAGTCGGCCGTGCGCCGGTAGCAGCCGCGCGCCGCTTCGCCGGGCGCCGTGCGTCCGCTCGGGGTTGGCATGGCGGGTAGCTCGAAGCCGACAAAAGCGGGCGTGAACGCAAAGCCGCTCGCGCGCCGTGTCTGCCAGGCCAGTTCGGTGCCGCTCACCATGTTGAGCGTGGTGTTGACGATGTGGAAGGGCCGTTGCATCTGCCCTGCGGGATTGGCGAGCAGTTTCGAGAGCAGGATGTCGTCATGCTCGTCGAAGCCGGTGAACGGATGTGGCGTGCGGCCCTTATTGTGGGCGCCGAGGAAGGCGCGGGTCAGGCGGTTGCGGTACATCATGTAAAGCGAGAACTTGTTGATATCAACCCGGCGCGCCAGCAGGAAGCCGCCGATCAGCAAGGCCACCAGAATGGCGGTCGTGATGCTTGGAGGAATGAGCTCGGTGCGCGCGTAATAGCCACTCATGATTCCGTCCGGAACGACGACCCCGGCCCGGTGTGGCGTGAGCGCCAGCGCGACCCGGAACGATAGGGCCGACACCAGCACCATCATGCCGGCAGCAAACACGATCGGCGCCAGCGCGGCGATCACCCCGAAAATCGGCTTGGTGCCTTTCTTGCCGCTCAGGTCGCCGCGACCGAGCAGCAAGCCGGCCAGGGTGGCGCCGATCCAGGTGCTGGCCATGATCTTGCTGGTCCAGCCGCCGGCGCTGGCCAGCAGCCAGTCCGCCAGCGGCGGGCCGTACAAGCTCATCACGCACAAGCCCAGCCAGGCCAGCGACAGGATGATGGTCCAGGCGCCCTGGCGCGCCCACCATTCGCGGTTCGCTTCCGAATACAGGCGCCCGACCAGGCCGATGCACAGGATCATGGTGATGCCGAACAGGCATAGCATGGTGGGCATGCCGAGCGCGACCAGGTGGATCGGCATGCCGCCCGCATGCTCGGCGTCGCTGAACACGGGCAGGTGGTGGGTGGCCTTGAGCGTGCCCAGCAGGATCAGCATGCCGACCGCGTAAGCGCAGGCCGCGCAGGCGAAGTGGCCGGGCCACTCGCGGCGGGCGGCGGCCCAGTCGATGCCGCACAGGGAGCCCGCATTGAGCGCCTGGGCAGCGGTCCAGCCGGAGGTCCAGGCGACAAAATACAGCGTGCCGGGCAGGAATACCCACAAGGGGCTGAGGGAGTCGAAGGTGCCCAGGTGGCGCCAGATCGGCAGCAAATTGTCCTGGCTGTACCAGACGGCGATGCCGCCGGCAAAGCCAGCCACCATCAGCGGGATCACGACGAAGGCGATCACATTGCCCTGGCTCTGGCCGCGCAGCCAGTCGGCATTGCCCTTGCACGGCTTGATCGAGATGCTGAGCGCGATGCAGAACACGGTCCACAGCGCGGCGGTCCAGCCGATGGCGGCAAAGCCGCTCTGAAAGCCCGGGCCCAGCCAGGCCACCATCGCCACCAACAGGCGCGGCAGCATCATGGCCACCGCCAGCAGCGCCACCAGCATGCTCAGGTTGAGCAGGGTATTGCGCACATAGATCGACAGCATGGACCAGGTATCGGCGCTGAACATGCCGGCCTTGGGCGTGAGGAAATTGCTGTGCTGGCGCAGGAAGGTGATCTGGGCCGCCTCGCGCACGGCGCCCGGCACATCGGGCTGGGGCGCGAGCTTGCTTTCGACCATGCCGATGTCGGTTTCCTTGTTCAGCCAGCGCGACAGCCACGAGCCGATGTAGCCGCCGCCGGACACCGTCGACAGGTAGTCGAAGTCGCGCAGCATGTGGTTGGCGGCCAGCGCCTGCAGGATGCCCAGGTTAAAGGTGGCGCTGCGGATGCCGCCGCCCGAAAACGCCAGCCCGGCCAGTTCGGCGCGGTGGGCCGCGCTGATAACGCCGGCTTCGTCGGCCGGCCGCACGGCCGCCGGGGGCGCGCCCTTGCGGATGCCGTCGAGCTCGAACTGCCAGACTTCGTTCTGGACGCTGCCGGCCACGTCGTTGAGCTTGTGCCAGACTTGCTGGTCGTAATCGGATGCGCCGGCCGGCACGGGTGTGCCGAACTGGTCGTTGAACAGGGCCAGCGTGGTGCGCAGGATCAGGCTGTCGGCGCAGGCGCAGGGACCGCCCAGGAAGGCCGCGATGTCCGGGGCGAGCGGTTGCTTGAATTGGCCGGCGATGCTGGCCAGCTTGCGGTGCATGTCGGCGGCCTGGCTGCCCGTGTAAATGGCGTTCATGGCGTGGCTCCTGCGTCTGGATCAAAATCGTCCGGGTGGTGCTTCTGCCACGCGTGTTATTTTGATAACGATTTAGGATAGGCCAAAAATCGCCCTGGAAACTATTGAATTGTCACTCCAGGCCGCTTCGCCTCAGGCGCCGCCGGCGTAACCGTTCTGACGCCAAGCCTCGAACACTACGACCGCCACGGTATTGGAGAGGTTGAGGCTGCGGTTGTCCGGGCGCATCGGCAGGCGGATGCGCTGGGCCGGCGGGAAGCTTTCGCGGAAGGCGGGGGCCAGGCCGCGCGTTTCGGAGCCGAACACGAACACGTCGCCCGGACGGAAGGCGGCGTCGGCGAACGGGGAGGAGCCGTGGGTGGTCATGGCGAACATGCGGGTGGAATCCGGCTGGCAATCGGCCAGGAAGGCGTCCCAGTTCTTGTGGACCTTCATGTTGGCGAACTCGTGGTAGTCGAGGCCGGCGCGCTTCATCTTGGTGTCGTCCAGCGGAAAGCCGAGCGGCTCGATCAGATGCAGCTGGGCGCCCGTGTTGGCGCACAGGCGGATGACGTTGCCGGTATTGGGCGGGATCTCGGGTTCAACCAGTACGACGTGGAACAATTTATTCTCTCCTGTAGTTAATCTGTGCGCGGCGGCGTGCGTGCGAACACGAAGTTGCTCACCCGCGCGGCCCCCGCGCGCTTGAGGGTGGCCGCCAGTTCGTGCAGCGTGGCGCCGCTGGTCATCACATCGTCGACCACGCCGATGTGACGCCCGCGCACCATGTCTTGTGCGCCCGGCGCCAGTGTGAAGGCGCGCCGGATATTGCGTTTGCGCTCGGCCGGACCGACGCCGGACTGGGCCGCCGTGTCGCGCGCCCGCAGCGCCAGCGCTGCACGCAAGGGAATGCCGAGCGTGCGCGATAGCGGACGGGCGATCTCGAGCGCCTGGTTGAAACCGCGCTCGACCAGCCGCGACGGTCCCAAAGGAACCGGGCACAGCAGATCGGGCAGGGCTGCCGGCGGCCGCGCCAGCACCGCTTGCCCCAGCACCGTTCCCATCCACGGCGCCAGCGCCAGGCGCCCGCCGAACTTGAGCTGCAGTACCAGCTGGTCGAGCGGGCTGGCGTAGTCGCCGGCCGCAACCGTTGCATCGTAGGCCGGCGGCGCCCTTTGGCACACCGCGCACGGCCAGCACGCGTCGCGCCAGGCGAGCGGATTGGCGCAGCAGCGGCAGCGCGCGCCGGACCCGGCCAGAAAGCGGGCATGGCAGGGCGCGCACACGGCCCCCTCGCTATCGAGCCCGCACAGGGCGCAGCTGGACGGCAGCAGGGAGGCGGCCAGGCCGCGCACCAGCCGCAGCGGCCAGCGCGCCGGCCACAGGCGCAGGCGGTGGCTCATCGGCTCAAGTTCCAACAAACGGGTACACTGCTGCCATTATCGCATTTCAGGGCGCGCGCCAGCGTGCGCCGACCGACCATGTCTTCTCCAGCCACCCCTTCCAAAATGAGCGCGCCGATCGACCTGGCGCGCGTGCGCGCCTTGTTCGCCCGTCCCGACCGCATCGCCGGCGCCGATTTCCTGCGGCGCGAGATCGCCGCCCGCATGCACGACCGGCTCGAGCTGGTCAAGGTGGCGCCCTCGCGCGTGCTCGACGCCGGCTGCGGCGCCGGCCATGACCTGGCCCAGCTGCAACAGGATTATCCGGCCGCCCAGGTGCTGGGCATCGACGCGTCGCACGCCATGGCGCGCACGGCCCAGGCGGCGGCGCCGGCCGCCGGCGCGCTCAATCAATTGCTCGGTCGCTTGCTGCCGGCCAAGACCGGCATCGATCTGTTGTGCGCCGACTTCGGCGATCTGCCGCTCGGGCCGAACTCGGTCGATTTGGTGTGGTCGAACCTGGCATTGCACTGGCATCCGCAGCCGGACCGCGTATTTACCGAGTGGCGCCGGGTGCTGCGGGTCGATGGCTTGCTCATGTTCTCCAATTTCGGGCCGGATACCTTGCGCGAGCTGCGCGCGGCCTTCGCGGCGGTCGACGAGTCGCCGCACGCGCTGCCGTTTGTCGACATGCACGATTTCGGCGATCAATTGGTCGAAGCGGGCTTTTCGACCCCGGTCATGGACATGGAGGTCATCACCGTCACCTACGACACGCCGGCGGCGCTGCTGGCCGATGCGCGCGCGCTGGGCGGCAACCCGCTTTCCACGCGCAACCGGGGCCTGATGGGGCGCGCCGCCTACCAGCGCCTGCTGCAAGCCCTGGAAGCCCAGCGCCGCCCGGACGGCAAGCTGGCGCTGTCCTTCGAAGTCATTTACGGCCACGCTTTCCGGCCCGCGCCGCGCGTCACCCGCGCAGGGGAAGCCATCATCCGCTTCCAGCCCCGCAACTGAGCCGGGCGGCAACGTGGGGCCGCTGTGTGCAATTGCAAGGGCCGCACCCATGGAAAGCCGCATTTGTCCTTGATGCATATTGTGTTCCCTGAGTATAATCAACGACTAATTTTGTCGACTGTGTCCGTAGCTGTCTATTTTTTGAGCAGCCATCTCGGATGAGCAATAAGTCGGAAGCGATAGCAAGCAGTAGTCGGGGTGTGCAACATTGCCTGACGCTGTCATGGTTCCAGCCGGATTGGCCGTTTTGCGGCAAGTCGGCCACGGAGCCTTTTTGTGCGATGGTTTCGGAGCGGGAGTCAGTTCGACAGAACCGGCCGACGTTGAAAAAGTATTCTTATTTTTTTGGGTGGTTGGGGAAAACATGACATATGCAAAGCGACTTCACGCCTTGATGCTCGGCCTGGCAATTTCGGCCAGCATCCCGGCCCTGGCACAGGGAGTAGAGGGGCGTCCGGTAGCCAATCAGTTGAATCTTCAGATGCCGGTCACCAAGATCGCGACCGAAATCGACGTTCTGCACACCTGGATGATGATCGTCTGCCTGGTGATCTTCGTCGCCGTGTTCGGCGTGATGTTCTACTCGGTCTTCAAGCACCGCCGCTCGCTGGGCCACAAGCCCGCCACCTTCCATGAATCGACCGCGGTCGAAATCGCCTGGACCCTGGTCCCCTTCCTGATCGTGATCGGCATGGCGCTGCCAGCGACCAAGACCGTGGTGGCCATGAAAGACACCTCCAACGCCGACATCACCATCAAAGCCACCGGCATGCAGTGGAAATGGAGCTATGACTACCTGAACGGCGAAGGCGCCGGCATCGGTTTCTACTCCGTCCTGTCGACCCCGCGTGAACAAGTCGGCTCGCCTGGCGTTGCCCCGGTCGGCACCCGCAGCGAAAACTACCTGATGGAAGTCGACAATGAAGTCGTCGTTCCGGTCAACAAGAAAGTCCGTATCGTCCTCACCGCCAACGACGTCATCCACGCCTGGATGATCCCGGCCTTCGGCGTCAAGCAGGATGCGATCCCCGGTTTCGTGCGCGACACCTGGTTCAAGGCAGAAAAAATCGGTACCTACCGCGGCCAGTGCGCCGAGCTGTGCGGCAAGGAACACGCCTTCATGCCAATCGTCGTCAAAGTCGTCAGCGATGCCGATTACAGCGCCTGGGTAGCCGTGAAACAGAAAGAAATGGCAGCGCAAGCCGACGATCCATCCAAAGTGTGGACCATCGACGAACTGAAAACCAAGGGCGAAAAAGTGTACGCCGCCAATTGCGTCGCCTGTCACCAGGCCAACGGCAAGGGTGTGCCGGGCGCCTTCGCGGCCCTGGACGGCTCCCCGGTCGTGACCGGCCCGAAAGCCGATCAAATCCACGTTCTGCTGAACGGCAAGAAGAGCGGCAAGTTCCCTTCGGAAATGCCAGCTTGGAAGCAACTGTCGGATTCGGATATCGCCGCCGTGATCACCTACACCCGCAACAGCTGGTCGAACAAGGCTGAAGAAAACATCGTTCAACCAGCCGAAGTTCTGGCTGCACGCAAGTAATCGGGAGCACATACTATGAGCACAACTACTTTGGATCACGCACACGGTCACGACGACCACCACGGCCATCCGCATGGCCTGGGGCGCTGGCTGTTCGCCACCAACCACAAGGATATCGGTACCCTGTACCTGTGGTTCTCCCTGATCATGCTGATGTCCGGCGGCGTGCTGGCGCTGATGATCCGCTCGGAACTGTTCCAGCCTGGCCTGCAATTCTTCCAGCCTGAATTCTTCAACCAGCTGACCACGATGCACGGTCTGGTGATGGTGTTCGGCGCCATCATGCCGGCGTTCGTCGGTTTCGCCAACTGGATGATCCCGCTGCAAGTGGGCGCCTCCGACATGGCGTTCGCGCGCATGAACAACTTCTCGTTCTGGCTGCTGCCGCCTGCGGCGCTGCTGCTGGCCGGTTCCTTCTTCGTTCCCGGCGGCGCCACCGCGGCCGGCTGGACCCTGTACGCACCGCTGTCGACCCAGATGGGCCCCGGCATGGACATGGGTATTTTCGCGATGCACCTGATGGGCGCTTCGTCGATCATGGGTTCGATCAACATCATCGTCACCATCCTGAACATGCGCGCCCCTGGCATGACCCTGATGAAAATGCCGATGTTCTGCTGGACCTGGCTGATCACCGCCTACCTGCTGATCGCCG
>Ga0209023_10000228_pt1 | contig 96016 bp, 89 predicted proteins | sample LakOneMetagenome_FD_187468 | JGI IMG/M metagenome (GOLD analysis project Ga0209023, IMG submission 187468) | Freshwater and sediment microbial communities from Lake Erie, Canada (SPAdes) (version 2) | ecosystem: Environmental > Aquatic > Freshwater > Lentic | place: Lake Erie, Canada... | reverse complement strand
CTTGGGTGAAGCGGAAGATGTTGTCGACGAACAGCAGCACGTCCTTGCCTTCTTCGTCACGGAAGTATTCCGCGATCGACAGGCCGGTCAGGGCGACGCGAGCGCGGGCGCCCGGGGGTTCGTTCATCTGGCCGTAGACCAGCGCGCAGCGCGAGCCTTCGGTCGAGCCGTTGTTGGCCTTCGGGTCGACGTTGACGTTCGACTCGATCATCTCGTGATAGAGGTCGTTGCCTTCGCGGGTGCGCTCACCCACGCCGGCCAGAACCGAATAACCGCCGTAAGCCTTGGCGATGTTGTTGATCAGTTCCTGCATCGTCACGGTCTTGCCGACGCCGGCGCCGCCGAACAGGCCGATCTTGCCGCCCTTGGTGTAGGGGCACATCAGGTCGATGACCTTGATGCCCGTGACCAGCACTTCAGCGGTGTTGGTCTGCTCGGCGAAGGTCGGGGCGTCGCGGTGGATCGGGCGCGACAGGTCCGACTGGATCGGGCCCTGCTCGTCGATCGGCTCGCCGATGACGTTCATGATGCGGCCCAGCGTGCCCGGACCGACCGGAACGCGGATCGACTCGCCGGTGTCGCGCACGGGCTGGCCGCGGACCAGACCTTCGGTGGCGTCCATGGCGATGGCGCGGACGGTGTTCTGGCCCAGGTGCTGGGCGACTTCGAACACCAGGCGCTGGCCGGTGGCGGTGTTGGTGGTCTCGACGGCGTTCAGGATCGCCGGCAGAGCGCCGTCGAACTCGATGTCGACGACGGCGCCGATGATCTGCACCAGGCGGCCGGTGGCGCCGTCCAGGTTCGAGGCGGGAGCCTTCGGAGCGGCGGCCTTCGGGGCGGCCGGCTTCTTGGCGGCGGCCGGAGCCTTAGCAGCGGCGGGAGCCTTTGCGACGGCGGCCTTCGGAGCAGCGGCGGCCTTGGGGGCGGCGGGCTTCTTGGCGGCGGCGGTAGCCGGCTTTTCGGTCGGGGTCTTGGCCATGGCTTGCGGGTCTTTCGGTCTCTGCGTGCTTGTGTCGTTAGGCTAGATCAGACGGCTTCGGCGCCGGAGATGATCTCGATCAGCTCCTTGGTGATCTGGGCCTGGCGGGAACGGTTATATTCGAGGGTGTAGCGCTTGATCATGTCGCCGGCGTTGCGCGTGGCGTTGTCCATCGCCGTCATCTGGCTGGCGTAGAAGCCGGCCATGTTGTCGAGCAGGGCCGACAGGATCTGGACCGTCAGGTTGCGCGGCAGCAGGGTCTCGAGGATGGCCTCTTCCGAGGGCTCGTACTCGTAGACCGCCGAAGCGCCGGTCGCGGGGGCGGCCGCGCCGTCGACCACGGCCGGGATCAGCTGCAGCGCGGTCGGGGTCTGGACGACCACCGACTTGAACTGGCTGTAGAACAGCGTGACCACGTCGATGTCGCCGGCCTCGTAGAGGCGCGTCACGACGTCGGCGATCGGCTGGGCGACCGACAGGGTGAACTGGCGATAGGCCGACAGATCGAAGTTCTCGACCACCTTCTCGCCGTAGGGGCGCTTCAGCTGGGCGGTGACCTTCTTGCCGACGCAGACGATCTTCACGTCCTTGCCTTGGGCGATCAGGCTGTCGATCTGCTGGCGCGCGGCCCGCACGATCGACGAGGTGAAGCCACCGGCCAAGCCGCGGTCGGCCGCGGCGACGATGATCAGGTGACGATCGTCGCGGCCCGTGCCGGTCAGCAGGGCCGGAGCGCCGTTACCGGACACGCCGGCGGCCAGGTTGGCGATGACCGAAGCCAGGCGCCGAGCATAGGGACGTGCGGCCTCGGCCGCGTCCTGGCTCCGGCGCAGCTTGGCCGCCGCCACCATCTGCATCGCCTTCGTGATCTTCTGCGTGGCTTTCACGCTCGAGATCCGATTGCGCATTTCCTTTAGGCTTGCCATCCGCCTATCAGACCTTCCTAAACAGCCACCAGGTGGTGTCGTCCATCACGGTCGTTCTTCTCCAGAAGAACCCGTAATCGACCAGCACCAGATCCGGGAACAGATCCAAATACAGCGAGCCGAAATCATTCTTGAAAAGAAGATCCGTCTCGCCTCGGTACGTAATCGTTTCCGCTTTCGGCGAAAAATACTCGGCACAAAGGATGTACTTGGCGGACACGCGGTGAATTTCGCGCATCGTGGCCTCGAGCAGGGTCGGATCCACGTGGATCAGAACGCCCGAGGTCATCGCCATGTCCACCGCCGCGTCGGCTAGCGGGAGGCTGTGGCCGAACCCCTCGAACAGTCGCTCGGCCGGCAGGACGCCGTCTTCGAGCAGCTGCTTGCGGGCTTCGCCGTTGGGCTCCACGCCCCACAGCTCCGCGTCGGTGATCGCCTTCAGGCCCCGCAGGTTCAACCCGACGTTCGGGCCGACCTCCAGAATGCTCTTGGGCGGATCACCCACCAGGCGCGGCAGCACCTGGCCCCAAACCTCCGTACGCCCTCGTATGGCCTCGGCGCTTACGGCGTTCCGCTGGGTGTAGCGGTCGCCGAATTCACCAGACCAGGCGTCCAAGGATTTGGGGTCGCCAGTCATTCCCCGTCTTAGGCGAAGGTCGCCGAGAAGCTGTCGAGCGCGCTCTTCAGCGTGTTCTCCAGGTCCTTGTCGAGGGCCTTCTTCGTACGGATGCCGTCCAGCAGGTCCTTGTGGGCGCTGTGGAGGCGAGCCAGCAGCTCGGTCTCGAAGCGACGGACCGACGAGGTCGGGATCTTGTCCAGATAGCCGCGCGTGCCGGCGTAGATCACGCAGACCTGCTCTTCGACCGACTGCGGCGCGTATTGCGGCTGCTTCAGCAGCTCGGTCAGGCGCTCGCCGCGGGCCAGCATCTTCTGGGTCGAGGCGTCCAGGTCCGAGCCGAACTTCGCGAAGGCGGCCATTTCACGATACTGGGCCAGTTCGCCCTTAATCGGACCGGCGACTTGCTTCATGGCCTTGATCTGGGCCGACGAACCGACGCGCGACACCGAGATGCCGACGTTCACGGCCGGGCGGATGCCCTGGTAGAACAGGTCGGTTTCCAGGAAGATCTGGCCGTCGGTGATCGAGATCACGTTGGTCGGGATGTAGGCCGACACGTCGTTGGCTTGCGTTTCGATGATCGGCAGAGCCGTCAGCGAGCCCGAACCGTTGTCTTCGTTCAGCTTCGCGGCGCGTTCCAGCAGGCGCGAGTGCAGATAGAAGACGTCGCCCGGATAGGCTTCGCGGCCCGGCGGGCGGCGCAGCAGCAGCGACATCTGACGGTAGGCGACGGCTTGCTTGGACAGATCGTCATAGATGATCAGGCCGTGCAGGCCGTTGTCGCGGAACCACTCGCCCATGGCGCAGCCCGAGAACGGGGCCAGGTACTGCAGCGGGGCCGGCTCCGAGGCCGAGGCGACGACGACGGTCGTGTATTCCAGGGCGCCGTGCTCTTCCAGGGTCTTGACGATCTGGGCGACGGTCGAGCGCTTCTGGCCGATGGCGACGTAGACGCAGTAGAGCTTGGCGCTCTCGTCCTTGCCGGCGTTGGCGGCCTTCTGGTTCAGGATGGTGTCGATGGCGACGGCGGTCTTGCCGGTCTGACGGTCACCGATGATCAGCTCGCGCTGGCCACGGCCGACCGGGATCAGGGTGTCGATCGACTTCAGGCCGGTCTGCACGGGCTCGTGCACCGACTTGCGCGGGATGATGCCCGGCGCCTTCACGTCGACGCGGCGACGCTCGGTGTATTGGATCGGACCCTTGCCGTCGATCGGCTCGCCCAGCGGGTTGACGACGCGGCCCAGCAGGCCACGGCCGACCGGCACGTCGACGATCTCGCCCAGGCGGCGGACTTCGTCGCCTTCCTTGATCTCGGCGTCAGCGCCGAAGATCACGGCGCCGACATTGTCGCGCTCGAGGTTCAGGGCCATGCCCTTCACGCCGGCCTTCGGGAATTCCAGCATTTCGCCGGCTTGCACGTTGTCCAGGCCGTAGATGCGGGCGATGCCGTCACCGACGGACAGAACCTGGCCGACGTCCGAGACGGCGGCTTCTTCGCCGAAATTGGCGATCTGCGACTTGAGGATGGCCGAAATCTCGGCGGCGCGGATGTCCATGATCTTCTGGGCTCTCTGCGATCTAATTTTTTAAGGCGCGCTTATACGCTCAGGCGCGCTTCAGGGCGAATTTCAGGGAATCGAGCTTCGAACGGAGCGAAGCATCGAAGAGACGCGAACCGACGCGCACCTTCAGACCGCCCAGCAGGGACGGATCGACGCGCGTGGAAACTTCGGGGGTCTTGCCCAGGGCCTCGGCCAGGGCGGTCTGCACGCCCTTCAGCTGGGTGGGCGACAGAGGAGCGGCCGAGACAACCTCGGCGGTGACGACGCCGCGGTGCTTGGCCGACAGCTCGGAGAAGGCCGAGATGGCGCCCAGCAGGTCGCCGGTGCGGCCGTTCGAGGCCACTAGGCCCAGGAACTTCGTGGTCAGCATGTCGAACTTGGCCTTCACGGCCACGGCGACGAGACCCTTGCCCTTCTCCTCGGCGGAGAAGGCGGGCGAGGCGATCAGGCGGCGCAGGTCGGCGCTGTCGGCCACCATGGCCTTCAGGCTCTTCAGGTCGGCCTCGACCTTCTGCAGGTTGCCGTTGTCGATCGTCAGTTCGAAGAGGGACTGCGCATAGCGCTGACCCGCATCCGTCGCCTTGGTTTCGTCCGCCACTTGGTATCCGCCCGGTGCGTTGCAAATGGCCGCGAACAAGAAGGTGAACTCTTATCGCGGCTTTAAAGGCTTGAGCGCGCTTATGAAAAGCACATGGACGGCCGACGCGTCCGCGCCGCCCTGTCCGAAGCCGCGCGCCTGATAACACGGGCCTTTCGCAGTCGCAACCAAAGGGGCGAGAGAGGTTCGAACGATCAGTCCGCGGCGCGACGGAACACGGCCGACGCCGAAGCGGCCAAAGCGCCATCGACGCGTCGCAGTTCGCCCTGGGCGAACACCAGGCTGCGGGTGGCCCGCTCGACCCAGGCCTTAGGCTCGAGCGCCGCATCACCGGCCTCGCCGGCATAGTCCACGGTCATCGAGGCCAGGGCCGTTCCCTCGCCCGCGGCCTTGCGCAGAACGGTTTCCAGCTGTGCGGCCAAGCTCGTGTCCATGGCTCTCAACTAATCACGGGTCAGGAAAAGAAAAGGGGCGGCGGAAGGTTTCCGCCGCCCTTCAAGGCGAATGCTCGAGGAAACAGCCAGACCGGGCCGGAGAAACGGCGACCCACAACGCGTCTGGTACTCAGATAAAGCGCAGTACGTGTTCTTACTTAGCCGAGGCCACGGCGGAACCGCCCTTGGCCGAGGCGTTGCAGCGGGTCAGGTCGTCGGCGTCCAGCGACTTGGTTTCGCCGCCGAAGGCCGAGACGCGACCCACTTCCTTGGCGAGGGCCTTGCAGGCCACCGCGGTGAGGGCCCGCGAGGGGGCTTGAGCCGAGACGCACTCGGCGCCCTCGCAGACGAAGACGGCGCCGCCGGCGACGACCTTGGTCTTGGCGGCCACGGGAGCGTCCAGGGCGGCGGCGATGCGGCCGTCGGCGAAGGCCGAGCCAGCGAACATGGAAACGGACAGGGCGGCGACGGCCGCCAGGGAACGGAGCTTCATCAGAAAGCCCTCCGGTGTGGGGAAGTTGCGGTCAGATCGTTGATCGGTGAAAAGCGGTACTGGCCGCCCGGACCCTACCAATCCCTTGGGACCACCCTATCTAGGCGTGGTCGCACCGGTATCCCCACCGGTGCTTCGGATCCGAACTAAGCATCGCTTAGATATCAGTGATAAGAAATTGCGCAAGCGGAATTTCGCGAGTGCGTCGATTTTTCGGAAAACGGGGATTCCTGGCTAAACGCGGCGACGGCTGCGCGGAAATGGCGAGGCCTTAGGGCTCCGTCGCCCGCAATCGCGCGCTTCACGGATCCGGAAATTTGCGGAACGGCGCCGGCTGAACCAGGAGCCCGTCATGGCCAAACTCGTCTTCGGGATGATGCGCTACTGGGAGGAAGACCGTCCGGACTGGGACCCGATCGCCCGAGACTATGCCGACGCCTGGCGGGCAAAGCCCAAATGGGTCGTGTCCACGTCTCTGACGTCGGTTGGCCCGAACGCGACCCTGGTCTCCTAGGATATCGAGGGCTTCGTCCGGCGACTGAAGGGCCAGGTCGAGGGCGTCATCGACGTCGCCGGGCCGGAGCTGGCCGCCAGCCTGACCGACCTTGGCCTGATGGACGAGTACCAGCTCTATTTCCGCCCGTTCGTGCTGGGCGGCGGCAAGCCCTATTTCGCCCGCAGCCGCCCGCCCCTGCGCCTGGTCGGCAGCGAAGCGGTCGGCGAAGACGCCACCAAGCTGACCTTCGTCCCGACCTAGGGCCTACCCCGTCGGCAGCTCGCCCTCGGTCGGCGTCGGGGCCTCGGCCTCGCCCTCCTCGGGTTCGAGCGTCGGCAGAGCCGTGGGGTTCTCGATGCGGGCGCGGATCTCCGGATCCTTCAGCAGCGCCACGCGCATCACCTCCCGCGCGCGGGGCGCGGCGGCGCTAGAGCCGAAGAGGCCGCCGTGCTCGACCAACACCGACAGCGCGTAGCGCGGATTGTCGTAGGGCGCGAAGGCGATGAACAGGTTGTGGTCCTTCAGCCGCCAGGGAATGCCCTGGTTGCTGCGCGATCCGGTCTGGGAATACTGGCGCACCTGGGCCGTGCCGGTCTTGCCGGCCATCAGCACGTCGCCCAGGCCTAGCTGGCTCTGCTTGTAGGCGCCGCCGGTAGGATCGTTGGCCACCGCGGCCATGCCGTCGCGGACGATGGCCAGGTGCTCGGCCGGAATGGGCAGGTCGGCCACCGCATCGCCATGCGGCTGGTCGACCCCGCCGATCGACTTGACCAGGCGCGGGTTCAGCGCCCGCTTGCCGTTGGCGAGCCGCGCGCACATCACAGCCAGCTGTAGGGCGTTGACGTTGATATAGCCCTGGCCGATCCCGTACGGCACGGAGTCGCCGGGGTGCCAGGTCGGATCCTTCTTGAAGGCCTTCTTCTTCCACTCGCGCGAGCCGACCAGGCCCTTGCGCTGACCGGGGATCCCCAGGTCGAAGGTCTGGCCAAAGCCCATGGCGGTCGCGGTCGTGTGGATCGGGTCCGGCCCGATGCGCAGCGCCATCTGGTAGAAATAGACGTCGCACGAGTTCTTGATGGCGTCGTGCATGTTCTGCGACCCATGCCCGCCCTTCTTGTGGCAGTGCCAGGTGCGGCCGCCGAAGTACCAGCCGCCGGTGCAGACCACGCGCTCGGTCGGATTGATCCCCGCGCTCAGCGCCGCCAGCGCCACGGTCGGCTTGAAGGTCGAGCCCGGCGGGTAGACGCCGGTCATGGTCTTGTCGAGCAGAGGCTTGCGCTCGTATTCGGCCAGGGCCTTGTACTCCGCGCCCGACAGGCCCTTCACCAGCCGGTTGGCGTCGAAGCTGGGGGCCGAAGCCATGCACAGCAGGTCGCCGTTACGGCAATCGACCATAACGATCGCGCCGCTCTCCTCGCCCATCACTTCCAGGGCCTTGTTCTGGATGTCGGCGTCCAGGGTGAGGCGGATCTCCTTGCCGGCCGTGGCGGCGATGTCGCCGGCCGGATCCAGGCGCACCACCCGCCCCTGGGCGTCGACCTCGGTCTTGGTCGCGCCCGCGCGCCCGCGCAGGGCCTGGTCGAACGCCTTCTCGACACCCTGCTTGCCGATCCGGAAGCCGGGATTGTGCAGCAGCACCTGGTCCTGGGTGGCGTCGCCCTCGGCGGCCTTCAGGTCGCGGTCCGAGGCCTTGGCGACATAGCCGATCACGTGGGCGAAGGCGCCGCCGAACGGATAGACCCGCACCTCGCCCATGTCGGCGGTGACATTGGGCAGTTCCGGCTCGCGAATATTGATCCTCGAGAACTCCTCCCAGGAGAGGTCCTCCATCACCACCACCGGCGCCTTGCGCGGCGCGCGGGCCAGCTCCTTGAGCACCCGCGTGCGGCGGGCGTCGTCGATCGGGACCAGCGTCTGCAGGTCGCTGACCACGCCCTCGGCGTCCAGGTCCTTGTCCTTGTTGATGATCAGCCGGAAGTTCGGACGGTTGGACGCCAGCGACACGCCGTTGCGGTCCAGGATCAGGCCGCGCGGCGGCGGCACCAGGCGGTAGTTGAACTGGTTGCCGGCGGAAAGCTTCTGGTAGCGCTGGGCCTCGACCAGTTGCAGCTGCGCCAGCCGCCCGCCCAAGGCCAGCAGGCCCGCGCCCGTCAGACCGCCCAGCAGGAACGCGCGCCGGTGGAAGACCCCCTGACGCTCGTTCACTTCAAAGAAGAAGATAGACGGCTCGCTCATCTACCGCGATCTAGCCCAACTCAACCATTCCTTGCCGTGGACAACATCACGCCGCCGGGCGCCGTCAAGGTCTTTCCAGGGCTCGAACGCGAAGAGTTTCAGAGCCCCAGAATCTGGTCGATCCGGCTCTCGGCCTTGGCATGGATGGCGCGGTCCTCGACCATGCCCTGGGCGCGGGCGTAGCGGCCGTCCTTGCCGACATTGCGCTTGATGCCCTCGGCGCTGAACACCGGCGCGGCCGCCTTGGGGTCGGTGAAAAACCCCAGCAGAGCGGCCACCACGGCGCCGATCACGGCGGCGGCGACCGGACCGATCATGTCGATCCAGTCCTCGCCGAAGATCTGGTGCAAGCGCAGGATCAGCACTTCGCGGTTGGGCTGGCGGTCCATGATGCCGATCGCCCACCAAACGCCGCCCTCGACCAGTACGGCCAGAAGGATCGGCAGCAGCACGCCCAGCCAGCGCGGCCGGACGAACAATCCGAGCGCGGCGCCGATGATCGCGAAGGCGGCCATGGTGATCATGGCGGAAACCCTAATCTCACTCTGGTCAAGGACGGGTTAAAGCGCGTTCCGCCCCCTCTTCCCAAGGGGCACGATTGGCCGCGGCCGCTCGTCGCGCTTTAGTCTCTCAAAACCAGAAGATGAGCAGGGAGGCTTTGCCATGGACTTCCAACTGCCGCCGGCGTTGACCGCCTATCTCGCCGAGCTCGACGCCTTCATCGATCGCGAGATCGCGCCGCTGCAGGCGCGCGACGACAACGAGCGCTTCTTCGACCACCGCCGCGAATGGGCCCGCACCGACTGGGACGGCGGCGGCCTGCCCAAGCACGAGTGGGAAGAACTGCTGGCCAAGGCCCGCAAGCTGGCCGACCAGGCCGGCTACTACCGCTTCGCCCTGCCCAAGGCATACGGCGGCCAGGACGGCTCGAACCTCTGGATGGCGGTGATCCGCGAGCACCTGGCGTCCAAGGGCCTGGGCCTGTTCAACGACCTGCAGAACGAGCACTCGATCGTCGGCAACAATCCGTTCGTGCTGATGATCCGCGACTTCGGCCGGCCCGACCAGCAGCACCTGATCACCGACATGCTGGACAAGGGCGCCTTCCGCCCGACCTTCGGCCTGACCGAGCCCGAGCACGGCTCGGACGCCACCTTCATGGAGACCCGCGCGGTCCGCGAGGAGCACCACGGCCAGGCCGGCTGGCGGATCAACGGCGAGAAGATGTGGACCACCGGCATGCACGCGGCCACGCACTGCTGCCTGTTCGCCCGCACCAGCGGCGAGGACGGCGACGCCCGCGGCATCACCGCCCTGCTGGTTCCGGCCCATGCGCCCGGCGTGAAGATCGAGGAGTACCTCTGGACCTTCAACATGCCGACCGACCACCCCCGGGTCAGCTTCACCAATGTCTGGGTGCCCGAAAGCGCGATGTTCGGTCCCGAGGGCGGCGGCTTGGCCCTGGCCCAGCACTTCGTGCACGAGAACCGTATCCGCCAGGCCGCCTCCAGCCTGGGCGCGGCGGTGTTCTGCATCGAGGAGAGCATCAAGTACGCGCGCGCCCGCAAGCCCTTCGGCAAGGCGCTGTCGGAGAATCAGGCCATCCAGTTCCCGATCGTCGAGCTGTCGACCCAGGCCGAGATGCTGCGCCTGCTGATCCGCAAGACCGCGTGGGACATGGACCAGATGTCCAAGGTCGAGGTCGAAAAGCGTCTCTCCGACAAGGTCTCGATGTGCAACTACTGGGCCAACCGCCTATGCTGCGAGGCCGCCGACCGGGCGATGCAGATCCACGGCGGCATCGGCTATTCGCGCCACAAGCCGTTCGAGCACATCTATCGCCACCACCGCCGCTATCGCATCACCGAGGGCAGCGAGGAGATCCAGATGCGCAAGGTCGCCGCCTGGCTGTTCGGCTACATGGGTCCGCGCAAGGCCGCCTTCGCCCAAGAGTGAGATGGGGAGATGGACAAGGTTTAACCTGTCACCCTCTCGCGTGTAGCAGTAGGCTCGCTATCTAACAGCGATACGCGAGCATACATGTTCGCAGAGGGAGACCACCTTGATGAACCGTCTGGCTCGTAACGCCGCGCGCGTGGCCCTGATCGTCGCCATCCCCGCGACGCTGGCCGGCTGCGGGATCAACACCATCCCCACCCAGGACGAAGCCACCAAGGCCGCCTGGGCCGAGGTGCAGAACCAGTACCAGCGCCGCGCCGACCTGATCCCGAACCTGGTCGCGACCGTGAAGGGCTACGCGACTCAGGAAAAGAGCGTTCTGGTCGAGGTGACGCAAGCCCGCGCCAGCGCCACCCAGGTCAAGGTCGACGCCTCGACCATCGCCGACCCGGCCCAGTTCCAGCAGTACGCCGCCGCCCAGGACAAGCTGTCGGGCGTGCTGGGCCGCCTGATGATGATCCAGGAGCAGTATCCGGACCTGAAGTCGAACCAGAACTTCCTGGCCCTGCAGAGCCAGCTGGAAGGCACCGAGAACCGCATCACCATCGCGCGCCGCGACTACAATTCGGCGGCCCAGACCTACAACACCACTCTGCGGACCTTCCCCAGCGTGTTCTGGGCCAAGACCATGTACAGCGGCCAGAAGCCGGCCCAGCTGTTCCAGGCCACGGCCGCCGCGCAAAGCGCCCCGACGGTGGACTTCTCCAGCCCGCCGACGGCCACGCCGCCGAAGGTCAACTGAGTTGCAACTCGCCCTGCCTCGGGCGCGGGCAAGCGTGAGGACGTGGCTGCTGGCCCTGGCGGTCGTGCTCTTCGCCCTCCCCGCCTTCGCCGCGCCGAAGTTCCCGCCCCTGACCGGGCGGGTGGTCGATGACGCCCAGATCCTGTCGCCGCAGGTCGAGCAGGACCTGACGAGCAAGCTGGAAACCCTCGAGACCACGACCGGCCGCCAGCTGGTCGTGGCGACGATCCCCAGCCTCGACGGCTATCCAATCGAGGACTACGGCTACCAGCTGGGCCGGACCTGGGGCATCGGCGAAAAGGGCAAGAACACCGGCGTGATCCTGCTGGTCGCGCCCAATGACCGGAAGGTGCGGATCGAGGTCGGCTACGGCCTTGAGCCCGTCCTGACCGACGCCCTCTCCAGCGTCATCATCCAGAGCGCCATCCTGCCGAAGTTCCGCGACGGCGACATGCAGGCCGGCATAATCGACGGAACCAACGCCCTGGTCGAGCAGCTCAGCCTGCCCGCCGACCAGGCCAAGGTCCGCATCGAACAGGCCAGCCAGCCCGAGCGGCAGAAGGCCAAGGGCTCGCCGTTCGTCGGCCTGTTCATCGCCTTCTTCCTGATCGTGCTGTTCTCGAACCTGTTCCGAGGCCGTCGCGGCCGCAGCGGCCTGGGCTCGGCCCTGCCGTGGATCATCCTGGGCGCGCTGAACAACAGCGGCCGAGGCGGTGGCGGCTGGAGCGGCGGCGGCGGAAGCGACTGGGGCGGCGGCGGTGGCGGCGGCTTCTCCGGCGGCGGCGGATCGTTCGGCGGCGGCGGCAGTTCGGGGAGCTGGTGAGATGGCGCAACGCATGACCCCGCAAGATCTCGACCGCATCGCCGGCGCGGTGGCCCAGGCCGAGAAGACCACCGCCGGCGAGATCTTCTGCGTCCTGGCGCCCGAGGTGTCGGACTATCGCGAGACCCCTCTGGTCTGGGCGGCAGCCGCGGCCCTCGTCCTGCCGGCCGGCGCCCTGTTCGCCGGCTTCCGGCCCGAGATGTTGACCCGCCTGTTCGGCGGCTGGACCATCGGCCACCAGGCGGCCCTCGACGGCGCGATCCTGTCGGCGCTGTCGACCTATATCGCCCTGCAGGCCGTGATCTTCGTGATCGCGGCCCTGGTGGTCTCGATCCCGCCCGTCCGCCGCGCCCTCACCCCCGCCTCACTGAAGGCCGCCCGCGTGCGCCGCGCGGCCATGGAGCAGTTCCTCAGCCACGGCCTGCACGTCACGCGTGACCGCACCGGCGTGCTGATCTTCGCCGCCCTGGCCGAGCATCGGGTCGAAGTCATCGCCGACGAGGGCATCTACGCCGCCGCGCCCAACACGGTCTGGGACGAGGTCGTCGCCGACCTGGTCTCCGGCCTCAAGCGCGGCAAGATCGCGGACGGCTTCGTCGCCGCCGTCACCCGCGCCGGCGCGATCCTGGCCGCCCACGTCCCGCCGCGCCCCGACGACCGCAACGAACTGCCCGACGGCCTGACCATCCTGACGAAACGGTGATCACCGGCAACCTAGGCCGGCTCTCGCGCGCTTTCCTGAAGACCCCGCAGGAGCACGCCATGAGCAACTTTGACGCCTTCCTCGAGATCCGCCGCTACGCCGCCCAGGCCTATGTGAACGGCCAGGCCGGCCCCTTGGACCAGATGGCCGCCACGGCCTGCCCCGCCAGTTTCTTCCCGCCCCACGGCGGTCATGAGGAAGGCGCCTATCGCGTGGCCGACATCTATGCCCGCGACGCCGCGGCGTTCGCCGAGGGCGGCGAGACCACCCTGGAGGTCCTGCACAGCGACAGCGTCGGCGACCTGGCTTACTGGACCGGCCTGCAGCACGCCAAGGTGCGCATCGCCGGCCACGACGAGCCGGTCGAGATGCACCTGCGCGTCACCGAGGTCTTCCGGCACGAGGACGGCGCCTGGAAGCTGATCCACCGCCACGCCGATCCGCTGGCCGAGCCCAAGAACTAGCCCTTACTCGGCCGCCATCGCCAGCGGGGCGGACCGAGCGCCCCGCACCAGCCGCCCAGGCAGCACGCCCGTCGGCGCGCCGTCGCGTTGGGTGACCACGCCGGCGACGATCGTGGCCACATAGCCGTGCGCCGCCTGGACCAGCCGCCGCCCGCCCGCCGGCAGATCGTAGGCGACGCGCGGGGCTTCCAGGCTCAGAGCCTCGTAGTCGATGACGTTGAGATCGGCGCGGTAGCCGGGGGCGATCAGGCCGCGATCCAGCAGGCCCACGGCCTGGGCGGTGTCACGAGTCTGGCGGGCGATCATCGTCTCCAGCGGGATACGCGGGCCGCGCGTGCGGTCGCGAGTCCAGTGGACGAGGTTGCTGGTCGGGAAGCTGCCGTCGCAGATCATGCCGACATGGGCCCCGCCGTCCGACAGGCCCGGCACCGTGTCGCGATGCGTCAGCATGTGGAAGCTGGGCTCCAGCGAGCCGTCGGCATAGTTCAGGAACGGGTGGTAGAGCATGCCCCGCCCGTCGTTCGCCAGCAGGGCGTCGAGGGCGACTTCGGCTGGCGTGCGGCCTTCGCGCGCGGCGATCGCGGCCACCGTCATGTCGGCCGTCGGCTCATAGTCCGGGTCAGCGCCCATCGGGAAGAGGTTGTCCCAGGCCCGCAAAGCGCTGCCCGCGAACGGCCCCTTGGCGTCCTCGTCGTGGGCGAAGAGATGGGCGCGCAACTCGGGGTCAGATAGGACCGCGACCTTGTCGGCCAGCGGCCGATCCTTGAGCTCGGCGAAGACCGGGTTCTGGCTGAACGGATTGAGCGTCAGCTCCAGGCCAAACAGCACCCCGACGGGGCGGCCGCAGACCTGGGCCTTCATCGGCAGGCCGGCGTCGACGGCGGCCGACAGGCCGGCCAGCAGCGCCTGGTAGCCGGCCGGCGCCTTGGGGCTCTGGACCAGCGAGAACGACAGCGGCCGGCCCGAGCGCTCGACGATCCGGCGCAGCATGGCCAACTCGGCCGCGCCGTCCGCAAAGTCCGAGACCAGTTGCAGCACGCCCTTGCCGGCGGCGGCCAGGCCCAACGCGATGCCGGTCAGCTCGTCCTCGCCCGCCGTCAGAGTCGGGGTCGGCTGGCCATCGCTGGTCCGGTGGTTGAGGGTGCGCGAGGTGGAGAAGCCCAGCGCCCCGGCCTCGACCGCCCGCTGGGCGATGGCGGCCATGGCGGCGATGTCGGTTTGCGTCGCCGGCTCGCGGTTGGCGCCTCGCTCGCCCATGACATAGACCCGCAGCGCCGCGTGCGGCAGCTGGGCGCCGATGTCGACGTCGAAGGCGCGGCCCGCCAGGAAGTCGAGATAGTCGGGGAAGCTTTCCCAGGCCCAGGGCAGACCCTCGGTCAGCACCGGGAACGGGATGTCCTCGACGCCCTCCATCAGCCGGATCAGGCGGTCATGGTCTTCAGCTCGGCACGGCGCGAAGCCGACGCCGCAATTGCCCATCACAACCGTGGTGACGCCATGGCCCGAGCTCGGCGTCATCTGCGCGCCCCAGGTCGCCTGGCCGTCATAGTGGGTGTGGATGTCGACGAAGCCCGGGGTGACGATCCGGCCCGCGGCGTCGATCTCCTGAGCGCCCCGCGCCAGGTTCGGACCAACGGCGGCGATCAGGCCGTCCTTGATCCCGACATCGGCGACAAAGCCGGGCGCGCCCGTGCCGTCGAAGACCGTTCCTCCACGCAGAACCAGATCATAGGCGTGCTGAGCCATGACGTTCCTCCCGTGACTTATCGTTGTTCACGAGGGTCCGCCCAGGGCGATGCAGCGTCAAGTCACCGTAACGGAAAGGGCGGCCGCCGAAGCGACCGCCCGATACGCCTTAGAACGCCTTGCGGACCGTCACGCCCATGGTGCGCGGCTGGCCCACCGAGTAGCCCAGGCGCGCCCGGCCGCCGCGTTCGCGGTCGAAGGACAGCAGAGCGTTCTCGTCGAAGATGTTGTTGACGTAGGCGACCAGGTCGACGCCGTCGGCCATCTCCAGCCCGACGCTGAGATTGACGATCTCATAGCTGGGCAGCTTCAGGTTCACGACCGTCGGGACCGTGCCCGTGGCCCCGCCGAACGGCAGGCCCGAGACGAACGAGCGCGGGTTGTTCTCCTGGTCGCTGGCCTGGGTGAAGCGGCTGCCGACGTGCTGGACCGAGGCCGTGACATAGCCCTTCACGCCCTCGCGGACCTCCTTGGTGTAGGTGATGTCGGCCGAGACCTGGAACTTCGGCACCGACGGCAGGCGGTTGCCGTCACGGATGCCGCCGATGACCGCGCCCGAGCCGTCCTTCACCGTGCTGTCGAACTCGGCTTCCACCAGGCTGCCCGACAGGCCGAGATCGAGGCCCGAGGCCAGGCGGGCGCGGAACTCGCCCTCCAGGCCCTTGGTGTGGGCCTTGGCCACGTTGAAGACGACGCGCGAAGAGCACGAGCCGGCGTCCAGTGTGGTCTGCAGGTTGCTGATGTCGGTATAGAAGGCCGCGCCGTTGAAGGTGACCCGGCCAAAGCGCGACTTCACCCCGCCCTCGTAGTTCCAGAGCGTCTCGTCCTTGTAGGACTGGTAGCCGCCGAAGATGATCTTGTCCTGCGCCGAGCACAGCGGCAGGTTCAGCGGGTCGTTGACCCCGCCGAGGCGGAAGCCTTTCGAGGCCTGGGCGTTGAAGGTGACGTTGTCGGTCGCCGCATAGCTCAGCAGGAAGCGCGGCGTGAAGCCGTCCGACGAGGTCTTGTCGGTGCGGTTGTCGCCGTTGGCGAACAGGCCGCCCGACTTGAACTGGCGGGTTTCGCTGAAGTCGTAGTAGCGGCCGCCGGCCGTCGCGGTCAGCTTGCCGAGCGTGTAGTTCACTTCGCCGAACACGGCCTTCTGCTTGATGTCGTAGGGCAGGTAGGCGTTGTAGGGCGAGTTGGCCGGGAAGCCGTTGGCGACAGCGGTCGAGGTGCCCGCGCCCAGCACGGCGTTGGTGTAGGCGTCGTAGCCCGGGGTCGGCAGGCGCTGGTTGTAGACACGGTCGACCTTCGAATAGAAGCCGCCGACCACCCACTGGAACGGCCCCTCGCCGGTCGAGGCCAGGCGCAGTTCCTGGGTGTACTGCTTCAGGTCGGTCGTATCGACCAGCTGGGACGGCAGCATCACCCCCGCGGCCGGGAAGCCCAGATCGACCGAGACGCTGCCGGTCAGGGCGCTGGCGTCACGGTTCACGGCGATCTTGCGCTTGATGTAGCTGCTGACCGACGTCAGGGCGGCGCCGCCAAGGTCGACATTGGCCGTGAAGTCGCCCAGCAGGGTGTTGTCGGAGAAGCTTTCGTCCAGCAGCAGGTACTGCTGGCGCTCGCCCAGGGTGATCTTGGGCCGCGTCGTGGTGTTGGGATTGGCGTAGAGGTTGAAGACGTCTTCGCGGTTGAAGCCGTGGGCGCGGATCTCCTGATAGACCACGCGCGGCGTCAGGGTGACGGTGTCGCTGGGCTTGATCAGGAACGACAGGCGGCCGCCGCGACGCGCGCCGTCGTTGACGTTCTTCTTGACCTTGCCCCCCTCGCCCAGCGCATCGATGAAGCCGCCGTACTGGGTCAGGTAGCCGACCGCGCGCATGGCGACCTTGTCGGAGATCGGCAGGTTGACCATGCCCTTCACATGGCCGCCGAAGTCGTCGCCGCCGACCAGGTTGGCGTTGGCCTCGAACAGGCCCTCGGTCTTGTCCAGCTTGGGCTGGTTGGTGATGTAGCGGATGGTGCCGCCGACCGAGCCCGAGCCGAACAGCGTGCCCTGCGGACCGCGCAGGGTCTCGACGCGGTTCAGGTCGAACAGGTCGACGTCTGGCGTGAACAGCGACAGCGAGATCACCGACTCGTCGAGATAGACCCCGACCTGTTCCTTGACGCCCGGCTGGTCGCGGACGACCTGGCCGGCCGAGACCCCGCGCACCGACACCTGGCTCTGGCCCGGGCCCAGGTTCTGGATCGTCAGGCCGGCGACGTTGCGCGACAGGTCCTCCAGGGTCACCGCGCCCGAGCGCTGGATGTCCTTTTCGGTCTGGGCGTTGATCGAGAACGGAATGTCCTGGATCGAGGCGTCGCGCTTTGTGGCGGTGACGATGATCTCGTCGATGGCGGTGCTATCCTTCTGCTGCGCAGCCGCCAGGGCCGGAACCGCCAGGGCGGTGGCAAGCGCGCTGACGCCCAGCAGCGCGCGACGCGCCGAACGGCGCGGTGTAGCGATGGTCATTGGTATCCTCCCGAATGTTTTTGGCGCTCTTGGAGCAAGCCCCCGGCGCAACTCCAGCGTTTGTCCTGGAATCGGGGAAAGTCAACGCGAAACGAAGCTGTAAGAAATCAGCATTTTAGACACCGGTGTCGGCGACTTTAGAAACATACGTATGAAAAGTGGACTGGAATGACGTTGACGTATGCGTGACCTTTCGCACCGCGAAAAGGGAGTCTAGGGTGACCGCCAATTCAAACTAACGTTTAACGGGGAGTGCGCCTCTATGCGCGAAGCGGTCATCGTCTCTTACGCCCGCACCGGCCTGGCCAAGTCGGTTCGTGGCGGCTTCAATAACACCCATGGCGCGGCCATGGCCGGTCACGCCATCCAGCACGCCGTCTCCCGCGCCGGCCTGGAAGGGGCCGAGGTCGAGGACGTGGTCCTGGGCTGCGGCGGCCCCGAAGGCGCCACCGGCATGAACGTCGCCCGCAACGCCGCGATGTGGGCCGGCCTGCCGATCACCACCTCGGGCCAGACCGTCAACCGCTTCTGCTCGTCGGGCCTGCAGGCCATCGCCACGGCCGCCAACTATGTCCGCAACGATGGCGCGGACGTCGCCATCGGCGGCGGCGTCGAGTCGATCTCGCTGGTCAACGCCGGCGGTCACATGAACCGCTTCCACATCACCGAAGAGAAGCTGCTCAAGACCCACCCGGCCCTGTGGATGGCGATGATCGACACCGCCGACATCGTGGCCAAGCGCTACAACGTCAGCCGCGAATACCAGGACGAATACGCCCTGCGCAGCCAGCAGCGCATCGCCGCCGCCCAGGCCGCCGGCCTGTTCGACGACGAGATCGTGCCGATGGCCACCAAGATGAAGGTGGTCAACAAGGAGACCAAGGAAGAGAGCCTGGTCGACTACACGGTGACCAAGGACGAGTGCAATCGTCCGGAAACGACCCTGGAAGGCCTGGCCAAGCTGGAGCCGGTCAAGGGTCCGGGCAACTTCGTCACCGCCGGCAACGCCAGCCAGCTGTCGGACGGCGCCGCCGCCGTCGTGGTGATGGAGCGCAAGGAAGCCGAGAAGCGCGGCCTGGAGCCCCTGGGCCTGTTCAAGGGCTTCGCCGTCGCCGGCTGCGAGCCCGACGAGATGGGCATCGGCCCGGTCTTCGCCGTGCCGCGCCTGCTGGAACGCCATGGCCTGAAGGTCGACGACATCGACCTGTGGGAGCTGAACGAAGCCTTCGCCTCGCAGTGCCTCTACAGCCGCGACCGCCTGGGCATCGATCCGGAGAAGTACAACGTCAACGGCGGCTCGATCGCCATCGGCCACCCCTTCGGCATGACCGGCGCCCGCTGCGCCGGCCACCTGCTGCTGGAAGGCAAGCGCCGCGGCGCCAAGCTGGGCGTCGTGACCATGTGCATCGGCGGCGGCATGGGTGCGGCGGGTCTGTTCGAGATCTTCTAAGCCCGAAAAAGTTCCGATCGATCGGTTCTAAAAAGGCCGGGAACCCGCAAGCGGGTTTCCGGCCTTTCCTATTGGATCACGACGTTCGGGCGCCTTAGGGACCCGGGCCTTGAACCCGCCGGACGCGGGGCCATCTAGGCTCTCGTCGGCGCCCGCGAATTGTCGCTTCAAGACGCTAGACCCGAGATAGGACCATGGCTGCCAAAGCCTTCTTCACCGTCGCCCTGCTGGTTGCCGCCGCCATCGGCCTGGCCCTGCCCACGCCGACGCCCGCGCATCAGCCGCAAACCACCAAGTCGTCGTTCGAGACGATTGCGCTGAACCGCGGCTAAACGCGAACGGGCTCCCCGGTCGCCCGGAGAGCCCGCCGAAAGCGTCGATCGTTCAGTCGATCAGAACTCTTCCCAATCCTCGCTGACCGCCACCGCCGTGTTGCCTCGCGACACCGGCGCGGACGGACGCGAGATCGGCGCCGCAGGACGCGAAGCCGGGCGCGCGGGAGCGCGAGCGGCGGGACGCGCCGCAGGCGCAGCCTGGGCCGTCTGGCCGACGCGGAAGCGCGACACCATCTCGCTCAGCGCACGGGCTTCGTTCTTCAGCGAGTGGGTGGCGGCCGTGGCCTCCTCCACCATGGCGGCGTTCTGCTGAACGACCTGGTCCATCTGGTTCACGGCCGTGTTGACCTCGTGCAGGCCGGTGGCCTGTTCGGTGGTCGAGGCCGAGATTTCCTTCATCAAGGCGTCGATCGAGGCGACCTGCTCGACGATGCGGTTCAGCGCCTCGCCAGTCTGGCCGACCAGGTCCACGCCCGTCTCGACCTGCGCGGTCGAGGTCGAGATCAGCGTCTTGATCTCCTTGGCGGCGTCGGCCGAGCGTTGGGCCAGGGCCCGCACTTCCTGGGCGACGACCGCGAAGCCGCGGCCGGCTTCACCGGCCCGCGCGGCTTCGACGCCGGCGTTCAAGGCCAGAAGGTTGGTCTGAAACGCGATCTCGTCGATCACGCCGATGATCTGGCTGACCTGGCTGGACGAGGTCTCGATCTCGGTCATGGCCGAGACGGCCTGGCTGACGATGCGACCCGAGCGCTCGGCGTCCGAACGGGCGGTGGCCACGACCTGAGAGGCTTCTTTGGCGCCGGCGGCCGTCTTGCGGACCGTGGCGGTGATCTCGTCGAGGGCCGCGGCGGTCTCTTCCAGGCTGGCGGCCTGTTGCTCGGTGCGGCGCGAGAGGTTGTCGGAGGCCTCGGCGATCTCGTCCGAACCGCTGTTGACCCCGCCGGTGGCCGCGCCGATCGCCTGGATCGCCTGCTGCATCCGATCGGCGGCGGCGTTGAAGTTGCTCTTCAAGCTCTCGGTCTTCGGCGCGAAGGGCGTGGTGATGCGGTGGGTCAAATCACCGCCGGCCATGCGGTCCAGCGCCTCGTTCAGCGCGGTGATGGCGACGGCGTCGTTGCGGGCGACCTCGGCCTTTTCGGCCTCGTTGGCGGCGCGCTCGCGGTCGGCGGCCTGACGGTGCTCGACGGCGGCCGCCTCGATGCGGACCTTCTCGAGCTCGGAATCCTTGAAGTAGGCCACGGCGGCGGCCATGTCGCCGATCTCGTCCTTGCGGCCCTGGGCCGGCACCTCGACGGCGTTGTCGCCCGAGGCCAGGCGGCGCATGGCGTTGGTCATGGCCGTGACCGGCTTGACGATCGCGCCCGTCAGCAGCAGGCCGCCGCCGATGGCGATGCCAGCCGTGATCAGGATGCCGATGGCCAGGGCCAGGGTCGATTCCAGCGAAGCCTTCTTTTGGGCGGCGGCTTCCGTCGTCAGTTCAGCTTCAGCATTCTTGGAGATGGCTTCGATGGCGTCCTCGACCGGCTGGACGGCCTTGTCGGCGACGCCGTCGTGCTTGACCAGCTCGACCGCCTGCGGACGGGTGGCCGGATCGGCGCCCAGGGCCTCGCCCGGCTCGATGGCCTGCTTGCGGTAGTCGGCATAGGCGGCGTCGACGGCGGCGATGCGGGCCAGGTCTTCCTGGTCGCCCGCGGCCAGGGTGCGCAGTTCGGTCAGCGCGGCCAGGAACTTGGGCTTGTGAGCCTCTTCCAGGCGCTTGACGTAATAGTTGTCGCCCGACAGCAGGAAGCCGCGCAGCGAGTTCTCCTGACGGGTCAGGCGGAAGGCCGCCGTGTCCGCCTGGCGCAGCATCTCATAGGCGCGCTCGGTGCGTTCCACCGAGTGGCCGAGGCCGACCTTGTTGGCGTACAGGGACACGCCCATCACAACGATGGTCGCGAGCATGACGGCGAAGACCGCCATCAGCTTGTGCGGAATTTTCAGATCGCCAAAAGACACCGGCCGTGGCTCCTCAAGATGGGGGCGGCGACCGCTAAACCTCGAATAACGCTACTATTTAAAGGGTACTATGGTTCGCGGGCGTCACAGACAGCAGTGAGCCTCGAACGGTTGCCGCGGCATTAACCGTGATGTGGCGGAAGGTCGCAGCACGGACGGTTTCCGCCACTTTTTTGGTCAGTGGGCCTCATCCCAGTTGAGCGCGGCGCGCGCCTCCACCGTCAGAGGCACGGACAGGGCCACAGCGGGCTCGGCCGCCTTTTCCATGACCGAGCGAATGACGGCGCAGGCGCGATCGGCCTCGGCCTCCGGCGCCTCGAAGACCAGTTCGTCGTGCACCTGCAGCAGCATGCGGGCCTCAAGGCCCGCGGCCTCAAGCGCGGCGGGCATGCGGATCATCGCCCGACGCATGACGTCGGCCGCCGCGCCCTGGATCGGGGCGTTGATCGCCGCGCGCTCGGCGAACTGCCGCTGGCCGACCGACTTGGACTGGATCTCGGGGATGTTGATCTTGCGCCCGAAGATGGTCGAGACGTAGCCGTGCTCGCGCACGAAGGCCTTGGTCGCGTCCATATAGGCCTGAATGCCGGGGAAGCGCTCGAAATAGGTCTTGATATAGGCCCCCGCCTCGCCCTGGCCGATGCCCAGCTGGTTGGCCAGGCCGAACGCCGAGATGCCGTAGACGATGCCGAAGTTGATGGCCTTGGCCCGGCGGCGGATCATCGGGTCCATGCCTTCGATTGGCGTGTCGAACATCTCCGAGGCCGTCATGGCGTGAATGTCCAGGCCCTCCTGGAAGGCCTTCTTCAACTGTGGAATGTCGCCGATATGCGCCAGCAGGCGCAGCTCGATCTGGCTGTAGTCGGCGCTGATCAGCACCTTGCCGGGCGGCGCGATGAAGGCCTTGCGGATCTTGCGGCCTTCCTCGGTGCGGACCGGGATGTTCTGCAGGTTCGGATCCGACGAGGACAAGCGCCCCGTCGTCGTCGCGGCCAGGGCGTAGGAGGTGTGGACCCGGCCCGTGCGCTCGGCGATCGCGGCGATCAGGTTCTCGGTATAGGTGCCCTTCAGCTTCGAAAGCTGGCGCCAGTCCAGCAGCACGCGCGGCAGCTCGTGCTCGTTGGCCAGACCTTCCAGCACGTCGCTGTCGGTCGACCACTGGCCGGTGGCGGTCTTCTTGCCGCCCTTCATGTTCAGCTCGCCAAACAGCACGTCGCCGATCTGCTTGGGGCTGCCCAGGTTGAAGGGGCGACCAACGATCTCCTGGGCGCGCTCCTCGAACTTGGCCATGCGCAGCGAGAACTCGTTGGAGAGCAGGCGCAGCGCCTCGGGATCGACGCGGACCCCGTCGTTCTCCATCGCCGCCAGCACGGCCGGCATCGGCCGTTCCAGGGTCTCATAGACCGTCGACAGGCCGGCCCGCGCCAGACGGGGCTTGAGGATCTCCCACAGACGCAGGGTGACATCGGCGTCCTCGGCGGCGTAGGCCGTCGCCTCGGGTAGGGCCACGTGTTTGAAGCTGATCTGGCCCTTGCCCGCGCCGCAGACCTGCTTGAACGGGATCGGCTTGTGGCCCAGGTGCAGCTCGGACAGCTCGTCCATGCCGTGACCGTGCTCGCCGGCTTCCAGCACGTAGGAGATCAGCATGGTGTCGTCGATCGGCGCGACCTGGATGCCGTGACGGGCCAAGACGGCGATGTCGTACTTGGCGTTTTGCGCCACCTTCAGCACCGCCGGATCTTCCAGCAGCGGCTTGAGAGTCGCCATCACGTCGTCGAGCGAGATCTGCTCGATGTCGGCGGGGGCCTCGAACGCTAAACCATCCGCCTTCTCGCAGTGGCTGATCGGGATGTAGCAGGCCTCGCCCGCCGCCACGGCCAGCGACACGCCGCACAGACCGGCATTGGCCGAGGACAAGGCGTCGGTCTCGGTGTCGAAGGCGACGACGCCCTTGGCCGTCGCCTTGGCCACCCAGGCCTGAAGGGTCGCAAGGTCGCGGACGCAGGCATAGGCCGCGTGATCGATGGTGACCGGCTCGGCCACCGGATTGGCCGCCGCTCGGGCGGCCGCGCCCATATAGGAGATGGTGCTGACCGGAGCCTTGGGTGGGCTGGGCGCGCGATCGCTGCCGCCCGACAGGCCCAGGCTTCCCGGCGCCATCGCGGCCGAGCCGTCGCCGACCCGGCGGGCCAGGGTGCGGAACTCCATCTGCTCCAGGAAGGCGGCCAGCACCGCCTTGTCCGGCTCGCGCACGGTCAGCTCGTCCAGCGGCTGCGGCAGCGGGGTGTCGCAGTCCAGCTTCACCAGGGTCCGCGACAGGCGGATCTGGTCTGCGAACTCGATCAGCGTCTCGCGGCGCTTGGGCTGCTTGATCTCGCCGGCGCGGGCCAGCAGCGTGTCGAGGTCGCCATATTCGGTGATCAGCTGGGCTGCGGTCTTGATGCCGATGCCCGGCGCGCCTGGAACGTTGTCGACGCTGTCGCCGCACAGGGCCTGAACATCGACCACCTTGTCGGGATAGACGCCGAACTTCTCGAACACCTGCTCGCGCTCGATGCGCAGGCCCTTCATCGGGTCGAACATCGAGACGCCGTCGCCGACCAGCTGCATCAGGTCCTTGTCGGACGAGACGATGACCGCCTCGCCGCCCATCTCGCGGGCCTTGCAGGCATAGGCGGCGATCAGGTCGTCGGCCTCGTAGCCGGCCAGCTCAATGGCCGGCACGCCGAACGCCAGGGTCGCCTCGCGGACCAGCGAGAACTGCGGGATCAGGTCCTCGGGCGGCGGCGGACGGTGGGCCTTGTACTGGTCGTACAGGCTGTTGCGGAAGGTCTTCTCCGAGTGATCCCAGATCACCGCCAGGTGCGTGGGCGCGTCGCCCTGCATGTCGCGGATCAGCTTCCACAACATGTTGCAGAAGCCCTGGACGGCGCCCACCGGCAGGCCGTCGCTCTTGCGCGTCAGCGGCGGCAGGGCGTGATAGGCGCGGAACAGATAGGCCGAGCCATCGACGAGAAAGAGCCGGATGGCGGGGCCGTCCTGGGTCAGTTCGGAAGCGTTCGGAAGCGGGGGCGCGGCGACGTCGGTCATGGCCGGCAACATAGGGGGCGGACGTTGCGTCGGGAACCCTCTGGCGGCGCGCAAATCGATCGCTTATCCTCCACCTAAGGTCGAGCCGCGAAGGGGTCGTAGGCCGTCCAGTTTCTGGGGCTTTCCGTGCTGTCGCGTACCCTCCTGCTGGCCCTGCTCACGGCCAGCCTCTCCATTCCCGCCGTCGCCTGCGCTCAAGACGACGACGCCCCGCCCACGGGCTGGCGGCCGAACTTCACCACACGTGTGCCTGACGCCAAGATGAAGGCCGCCTTCCCGAAGGGGGCGACCGTCACCGGCAAGGCGCTGCTGGGCTGCGTCGCCGACAAAGGCGGCCGCCTGGTCGACTGCAAGGTGCTGCGCGAGGATCCTGTCGGCCAGGGCTTCGGCGAAGCGGCCCTGTCGGTGGTCGGCTACGAGCGGATCGCGACCAAGGACGCCCAGGGCGCCGCGACCGAGGGGCGCCCAGTCCGCACGGGATTCGAGTTCCTGGCCCCGGGCGACGCCAATCCCGACTGGCTGCGCAAACCGACCGGCGACGAGATCGCCAGCGTCTTTCCGAAAAAAGCCCTGGACGCCCACGTGGGCGGCCGGGCCGTGATCCGCTGCCAGGTCACCGTCGAAGGCTTCCTTGAAGGCTGCAAGGTCCGTTCGGAAACCCCCGAGGGCATGGATTTCGGCGCGGCCGGCTTGCAACTGATCCCACAGCTCCGAATGTCGCCGAAGATCCGCGGCGGCCACGCCGTCCCTGGTGGAGAAGCGTCCATTCCGATCACCTGGGAGGAACCGCGGGCCGGCGTCCCCGTGAACCGCACCTCGGTGGTGCTGGACCCGCCCTGGATGCGCGCGCCCAGCCAGGCCGAGATCAACGCGGCCTGGCCCAAGGCCGCAACGGGCTTGGCCTCTGGCCAGGCCAACCTGCGTTGCGCGCTGTCCTCCACGGGCGTGCTGCGATCGTGCAACGTGATCGCCGAAAGCCCCCATGGCAAAGGCTTCGGAGCCGCCGCTCGGGACCTGGCCAGGCTGTTCCGGATCCAGGTCGACCCTGCCGAGGCCAAGGCGATCGGCGATCTCAAGATCGACCTGCCCTTCCGCTTCCGCGACCCGGCGACGCCCGACACGCGCAAACTGACCAAGCCGCGCTGGATCCGCACCCTGACCGCCGAGGGCATGGTCGAAGCCTACCCCGAGGCGGCGATCAAGGCCGGCGTGAACGCCGGCATGGGCGCGGCGACCTGCACGGTCACCGCCACCGGCGAACTGACGGGATGTCATGCGGCCCGCGAAAGCCCGGCCGGCCTCGACTTCGGCGCAGCGGCGGTCAAGGCCGTCTCGGTCATGCGCATGAACCCGTGGACCAAGGAAGGCGATACGGTCGACGGCTTGGTCATCACCATTCCGGTCGCGTTCACCTGGACCGACAACGGCGCCAAGCCCGCCAACTAGGCCGCGCCGCGAGCCCTGCTGGCCGCCGCCCCAGAAACCCTCGCCTTGCGCGCGGGGGGCGGGAGGCGTACGGGAACCACGCTCCGCGCCAGACGCGGACCTACAGTATTCAGGAGAGCGCGATGGGTTACCGGGTCGCCGTGGTCGGCGCCACGGGCAATGTGGGCCGCGAGATGTTCAACATCCTCGAGGAAGTCAAATTCCCGGTCGACAAGATGCACGCCATCGCCAGCCGCAAATCCATCGGCGTCGAAGTCTCGTTCGGCAACCAGATCCTGCACTGCGAGGACCTGGAGCAGTTCGACTTCTCGACCGTCGACATCGTGCTGATGAGCGCCGGCGGCGCCATCTCCAAGGCCTGGGGCGAGAAGATCGGCGCGGCCGGTCCGATCGTCATCGACAACAGCAGCCACTTCCGGATGGACCCGGACGTGCCGCTGGTGGTGCCGGAAGTGAATCCGGACGCCGTCAACAAGCTGCCCAAGAACATCATCGCCAACCCCAACTGCTCGACCGCGCAGCTGGTGGTCGTGCTGGCTCCCTTGCACGCCGAAGCCAAGATCAAGCGCGTCGTCGTCTCGACCTACCAGTCGGTTTCCGGCGCGGGCAAAGAGGGCATGGACGAGCTGTGGGACCAGACCAAGGGCGTCTTCGTCCTGGGCGCCCCGCCGCCCAAGAAGTTCACCAAGCAGATCGCCTTCAACGTCATCCCGCACATCGATGTGTTCATGGAGGACGGCTACACGAAGGAAGAGTGGAAGATGATGGCCGAGACCAAGAAGATCTTGGATCCGGCGATCAAGCTGACCGCCACCGCCGTGCGCGTGCCGGTCATGGTCGGCCACGCCGAGTCGGTGAACATCGAGTTCGAGACCCCGCTGGACGAGGAAGACGTCCGCGAGATCCTGCGCGACGCCGAGGGCGTGGAAGTGATCGATAAGCGCGAAGACGGCGGCTACATGACGCCGAAGGAAAGCGCCGGCGAGTTCCCGGTCTATGTCTCGCGCATCCGCACCGACCCCACCGTCGACAACGGCATCGCCCTGTGGTGCGTGGCCGACAACCTGCGCAAGGGCGCGGCGCTGAACGCCGTGCAGATCGCCCAGCTGCTGCATGACAAGGGCCTGATCAAGCAGAAGACCCCGGCCTAACCCCCGCAACAAGCGGGTGGAAATCAGGGCTCCCGGGGCGCAGGTCCCGGGAGCCTTTTCATTTTCGAGCATGAAGGACGACGGCATGTCGGCGAGCGTGACCGAGACCCAGACCGACAACCGCTCGGCCTACGCCGCCGGCGTCGGCTGCTACGTGCTGTGGGGCTTCCTGCCCCTCTATTTCCACCTGCTGTCGAACCTGGGCGTGTCGTCGTGGGAGATGATCGCCCACCGCTCGCTGTGGTCGGTGCTGTGGGCCGCCGGCCTGGTGCTGATCGCCCGGCAAAGCGGCCAGGTCGCCCAGGTGCTGCGCCAGCCGCGCACCCTGGGCATGCTGCTGCTGTCGACGGCGGCGATCTTCAGCAACTGGACGATCTACGTCTTCGCCGTGAATGCCGGCCACGTGATCGAGGCCAGCCTCGGCTATTACATCAACCCGCTGATGAACATGGCCGCCGGGGCCCTGCTGTTCCGCGAGCGCATGACCAAGGAAGGCAAGGTCGCCATCGCCTTCGCGGCCGTCGGCGTCGTCATCCAGACGATCGCGCTGGGCCACCTGCCGATCGTCTCGCTAGGCCTGGCGGCCACCTTCTGCGCCTACCCCATCCTGCGCAAACAGGTGAAGGCCGACGCCCAGACCGGCCTCTTCATCGAGTGCGCGTACCTCGCCCTGCCCGCGCTATTCTACGTGCTGCACCTGACCCGGACGGGCCAAGGCCATTTCGGCCAAGGCGCCAGCGTCACGGCCCTGCTGGCCCTGGCCGGCCCGGCCACGGTCGCGCCGCTGGCGCTGTTCGCCTGGTCGGCCCGCCGCCTGCCGCTGAGCGCCGTCGGCTTCCTGCAGTTCATCGCCCCGACGATCCAGTTCCTGCTGGGCGTGGCGTTCGGCGAGGCGTTCACGCCGCTGCGGGCGCTGTCGTTCCTGTTCATCTGGCTAGGCGTGGCGACGTTTGCCTACGGAGCCTGGAAGAAAACCAAGGCGCTGGCGCCGGCGTGAGCATCGGGCCATGGTCGCGGCCATGGCGGATGAGCAGACGATCTCCAAGGGACGCGGCCGGCTGATCCTGGCCGCGACGGTGCTGGGCTCCAGCCTGGCCTTCATCGACGGCTCGGTGGTCAATGTCGCCCTGCCCGCGATCCGGACGGCGCTGAAGGCCGATCCGGCCCAGATCCAGTGGATCGTCAACGCCTACCTGCTGCTGCTCGGCTCGCTGGTGCTGATCGGCGGCTCGGCCGGCGACCGCTATGGCCGGCGCAAGGTGTTCGTGGTCGGCGTGACCCTGTTCGCCCTGGCGTCCCTGGCCTGCGCGATCGCGCCGAACGTCGAGCTGCTGATCGCCGCCCGCGCGGTGCAGGGGATGGCGGCGGCGATGGTCGTGCCCGCCAGCCTGGCGATACTCGGCGCGGCCTTCGACGAAGAGGCGCGCGGGCCGATGATCGGCGCTTGGGCCGGATTCGGCGCGGTCACGGCCGCGATTGGCCCTGTGCTGGGCGGCTGGCTGGTCGACGCGGTGTCGTGGCGGGCCATCTTCCTGATCAACCTACCGATCGCCGCCGCCACCGTCTGGCTGACCCTGAAGGCAGTCCCCGAGAGCCGCGATCCCGACGTGCAGCATCTGGACTGGCGCGGCGCGGTGCTGGCCGCCAGCGGCCTGGGCGCCCTGACCTGGGGGCTGACGGCGGCCGGCGCGCGCGGCTGGGCCAGCCTCGAGGTCTGGGGCGCGATCATCGCCGGCGCGGCGATCCTGGTCGGGTTCGTGGTGCTGCAAGGCCGCGAGGCGCATCCGATGATGCCGCTGTCGCTCTACCGCTCGACCACCTTCAGCGGCGCCAACCTGCTGACCCTGGCGCTCTATTTCGGCCTGACGGGCGCGCTCTTCTTCCTGCCCTACGAGCTGATCGCCCGGCACGGCTACAAGGCCGCCCAGGCCGGGGCCACCCTGTTGCCGATGTCGCTGGTCATGGGGAGCTTGTCCGGCGTCGCTGGGCGCGTGGCCAACAAGGTCGGGGCGCGCGCCATGCTGACGGTCGGTCCGATCACCGCCGGGATCGGTTTCGGCCTGCTGGCCGGACCGTGGATCGGCGGCGGCTTCTGGACGGGCGTCCTGCCGGCCCTGCTGGTCCTGGCCCTCGGCATGACGATCAGCGTCGCGCCGCTGACCAGCACGGTGATGGCCGCCGTGCCGTCCAGCCATTCGGGCGTCGCCTCGGGGATCAACAACGCCGTCGCCCGCATCGCCGGCCTGCTGGCCGTGGCGGTGCTGGGCCTCGTCTATTTCGCGCCCGGAGGCGGCGGCTATCCGTGGGTGATGGGCATCAGCGCCATGGCCGCGATCGTGGCCGGCCTGGTCGGCGCGGCGACGATCAGAACCGGTGCGCGAGACCCACAACCAGCTCCAGGTCCGGCGCCTGGCGGTTGAGGCCGGCATAGACCGAGGCGTCCAGCTGGACGTCCTTCAGCGCCTTGGGCGTCCAGGCGGCGGTAAGGTCGAAGCTGGCCTGGGTGACGTGGCCCGACGGGTCGTCGTCGCGATCCACCCACAGCTCCGCGCCCAGGTTCACCGGCCCGACCGCGCGGCCGACGCCGCTGGCCAGGGCGTAGCCGGCGTGGCGGCCCGAACCGCTGGCGTTTTCGCGCGCCTCGACCTGCGGCGACAGGCTGAGCGACCAGTCGGCGGTGAGCGGGACCGAGACAGGAACGATCACCCCGCCCTGCCACAGGTCCGAGCCGATCCCGTGTGAACCCGTCGGCGCGGTGACGAACGGCTGCACGGCGACCGAGAAACCATCACCGCCGGGATTCTTCAGCGACCACCGCAGGGCCGCGCCCAGGTCTCCCGTCCCCGAGACCACGTCGACGACGCCATGGTCCTTGGTGCGGATACGCTCATGGGCGGTCCAGCTCAGCTGCCCCTCGACGGTGGAGGTCAGGCCCAGGCGCAGCTCCAGCCCGCCATAGGACACGTCGTCGACCGACACCCCGCCACCGCGCGTGAACGCGGCGTCGACGCCGCCGACCTCGGCCTGGACGCGACCCTTGTCGAGCACGCACGGCGGCGAGCCCTTGCCGGGCCGGTCGGCGCAGAAGTCGCGGTCTGCGGCCTGGGCCGCGCCGGCGATGGCCAGGACGACGATGACCCCCGCCAGCGCCCGCATCACAGCGACGCGTAGGCCGCTTCGATCAGGCGCACCGCGCGCGGATCGCCGATCAGGGCGTTGCCCTGCTTGTTCATCACGTACGATCCTGACACGCCGCGCGACGGATCGGCGAAGGCGCACGAGCCGCCCCAGCCGGAGTGGCCGAAGGCGTCGGCCGTGGGACCATAGAACATGTTGGGCTCATTGCGCATGAAGCCCGCGCCCCAACTGATCACATAGGGCAGGACCAGGTCCGTGCCGACGATGCGCTGGGTCGTGGCGGCCTTGATCCCGGCCGGGGTGATGATCGAGCGGCCGCCCAGGGTTCCGTCGGTGGCCAGGGCGCCCATCAGGCGGGCCAGGGCCTCGGCGGTGGCGTGGCCGTTGGCCGAGGGGATCTCGACCCGCCGCCACTCGGCCGCGCCCTTGCCGCCGGGCGACGACCACGGCTTGAGGAAGGCGGCCTGCACCGCGGCGTTGATCTCGCCGAACTTCGGCAAGGCCGTCGGGCGCATCAGCTCGGCGACCCGGCCATGCTCGCTGTCGGGCAGGCCGATCCAGAGGTCCAGGCCCAGAGGCTGGCAGATGTCCTCGCGTAGCGCCGTGCCCATCGTCCGGCCGTCGACGCGGCGGAAAATCTCGCCGGCCAAGTAGCCGAAAGTCACCGGGTGATAGCCGCTGGCCGAGCCGATCGGGAACAGCGGGGCCATCGCCGCCAGCTTGGCGCAGGTGGCGTCCCAGTCGAACCACAGGGCCGGATCCGTCTCGTCCGGGAAGCCCGACAGGCCGGCCTGGTGCGACAGGGCCTGCTCGACCGTGACCTCGCCCTTGCCGTTCTGGGCGAACTCCGGCCAGACATCGGCGACGGGCTGGTCGTAGGCCAGGCGGCCTTCATCCACGAGGCGGGCGACCATCAGGGCCGCCACGGCCTTGGTGGTCGAGAACAGGGCCGTCAGGGTGTCGGGGCCGAAGGCCACCTCGCGCTTGCGGTCGGCGAAGCCGCCCATCAGGTCGACGACGATCTCACCGTCGACGGCGAACGCGAAGCGCGCGCCGAGTTCGCCGTTGTCGGCGAAGTTCTGCTCGAACGCCTCGCCGACGCGGGCGAACTTGTCGGGGCAGAGGCCGGCGATCTCGGTCATCAGGCCAGCCGCTCGATGCGGACCGTCGGCGAGGTCTGCTTGATCCGCGCGCCCATGGCCACGATCGGCAGCTCCGGGGCGTTCCAGACATTGGCGGCGGTGACCGTTTCGGCCACCCCGCCGACGGCGCGGGCCAGGCCGTAAGAGAAGGTCTGCCCCTCCAGGATCGAGGCGGCGTAGAGGGCGGTCAGCAGGTCGCCGGTGCCGTTGGGCGAGCGCTCGGCCTTGGCGTGGGCGGCCAGCCAGGCTTCCTTCTTGTCGGCGAGCACTGCGCCGATCTCGGCCCCGCGATGGACGGACGAGACCAGCGTGATCTTGCCCAGCAGGCGGGCGGCGCGCATGGCGTTCTGAGGATCGCGGGCGTCGGTCCCGGTCAGTTTCTGCAGCTCCCAGGAATTGCAGGCCACGACGTCGCTGCGCGGGATCAGGTCGGCGATGATCGCGTCGGCGGTCTCGGTCGGGATGTAGAGGCCCTTGCCGGCGTCACCCATGGTCGGGTCGACGATCACGGTCGGACGCCGGGTGGCCGCGCCGTTCGGGCGAGGCGACTCGCGCACCGCATCGATCACCCGGGCCGCGGCCCGCACCTGGGCGGCGGTGGCGAAGTAGCCGGTGATGACCAGGTCGACGAGGCCGAACATCCCGTTGGCCTCGATGCCGTCCAGCATGCCCTCGAACACCTCGATCGGCACGGGCGCCCCGCCGGGGATGCCCCAGCCGGGATGGCGGCCATACAGCACGGTCGGCACGACCATCGAGTCGATGCGAAACTGCGCCAGGGCGGTGGCTTGCGCCGTCGCGCCCACCTGGCTGCCGGCGACGTGGCTGGAGATGATCAAGGCTAACGGCATGCCAAAGCGATTAGCCGAGCAATGCGGACTTGAATAGGGCGGCTTTTCATGGACCGGCGAAAAGAAAAGGCCCGCCGTCGCCGGCGGGCCTTCCCGTTGGATTCCAAACGATTTCCGCTGGGGAAAGCGTCGCTAATCCTAGTGACGCTTAGTAGCGGTAGTGGTCCGGCTTGAACGGACCGGCTTCCGGCACGCCGATGTAGTCGGCCTGGTCCTTGCGCAGGACCGAGAGCTTGGCGCCCAGCTTCTCCAGGTGGAGGAAGGCGACCTTCTCGTCCAGGTGCTTGGGCAGGGTGTAGACTTGGTTCTGGTAGGCGTCCTTGTTCGTCCAGAGCTCGATCTGGGCGAGCGTCTGGTTGGTGAACGAGGCCGACATCACGAACGAGGGATGGCCCGTGGCGTTGCCCAGGTTCACCAGGCGGCCTTCCGACAGCAGGATGATCTTCTTGCCGTCCGGGAATTCCACGTGGTGGACCTGCGGCTTGATCTCGTCCCACTTGAAGTTCTTCAGGCCGGCGACCTGAATTTCCGAGTCGAAGTGGCCGATGTTGCAGACGATGGCGTTGTTGCGCATCTTCCGCATGTGATCGACGGTGATGACGTCCTTGTTGCCCGTGGCGGTGACGAAGATGTCGGCGCGGTCGGCGACGTCGTCCAGGGTCTGGACCTCATAGCCTTCCATGGCCGCCTGCAGGGCGCAGATCGGGTCGATTTCGGTGACGATCACGCGAGCGCCGCCTTGGCGCAGCGAGGCGGCTGAGCCCTTGCCCACGTCGCCGTAGCCGCAGACCACCGCGACCTTGCCCGACAGCATGACGTCGGTGCCGCGACGGATGGCGTCGACCAGCGATTCACGGCAGCCGTACAGGTTGTCGAACTTCGACTTCGTGACGCTGTCGTTGACGTTGATGGCCGGGAACGGCAGGTCGCCCTTGGCGGCCATCTGGTACAGGCGGTGCACGCCCGTGGTGGTCTCTTCCGAAACGCCGCCGATGGCCGCGCGGATGGCCGAGTAGAAGCCCGGCTTTTCGGCCAGGTACTTCTTCATCACGGCGAACAGGGCTTCTTCTTCCTCGTTCTGCGGGTTGTTCAGGATCGAGGGATCCTTCTCGGCCTTGGGGCCCAGCACGCAGAGCAGGGTGGCGTCGCCGCCGTCGTCCAGGATCAGGTTCGGGTAGCCGCCGTCGTGCCACTCGAAGATCTTGTGGGCGTATTCCCAGTACTCGACCAGGTTCTCGCCCTTGAAGGCGAACACCGGCACGCCCGAGGCGGCGATGGCGGCCGCGGCGTGGTCCTGGGTCGAGAAGATGTTGCACGAGGCCCAGCGGACTTCAGCGCCCAGAGCCGTCAGCGTCTCGATCAGCACGCCGGTCTGGATGGTCATGTGCAGGCTGCCGGCGATGCGGGCGCCCTTCAGGATCTGCTGCGGACCGTATTCGGCGCGCGTGGCCATCAGGCCCGGCATTTCGGTCTCGGCGATAGCCAGTTCCTTGCGGCCGAAATCGGCGAGCGAGATGTCCTTGACGATATAGTCGGCCACGGTCGGGCTCCTGCGGTCGGGTGGGATCTTGGCAGGGCTTATAGCGCGGTCGATCCTTCGGAGCAATTAACGCATAAAGATATCTTTATGTCCGCCGGCCGCGGCGAGATCAAAAGCTCAGTTCCGGCTGCATGGCGCCGGGCTGCTGGGTCTCGGGCAGGTGGCAGGTGAAGGTCGAGCCATTGCCCGGCTCGCTCTCGAGCGCCACCCAGCCGCCGTGCAGCTCGACGAGCGCCTTGACGAGCGCCAGGCCCAGGCCCGGACCGCCCCGGTCGCGACCGACGAAGCGGTCGAAGATGTGGGCCTGGACGTGGAACGGCACGCCCCGACCGGTGTCGGAAACGTCGAGGCGGACCTCGCCCAGAGCGCGGCGGGCCGACAGGGTGACGCGGCCGCCCGGCGGGGTCTGGCGCAGGGCGTTCTCGACCAGGTGGTCCAGGGTCTGGGCCAGGCGCTTGCCGTCGCCACGGATCAGGCCGACGTCTTCCTCGCACTCGACCGCCAGGGTGACGGCGCCCAGCTGAGCGTCCTTCAGGGCGTGCTCCTGGGCGTTGAGCAGCAGGTCGGAGACGCGAATGTCCTCGATCTCCAGCGCCATCTCGCCGGCGTCGATCTGGGCCATGTCCAGCACGTCGTCGATCGAGCGGGCCAGCTGGGTCGCCGCGGCGCGGACGGCGGCCACATGGTTGCGGCCGCGCTCGGAGATGCCGTCGGCGCGCTCCAGCAGCTCGGAATAGCCGATGATCGTCGTCAGCGGCGTGCGCAGTTCGTAGGAGACGTTGCCGACGAAGTCGCGCTTCAGGCGCTCGGCTTCGGCCAGGGCGGCCGAGCGGTCGGACAAGGCGTTCTGCAGGTCGCGGGTGTCGGTGACGTCGGCGAAGGCGATCAGGGTCGCGCCGTCCGGCAGCGGCCGGCTCTGATAGACCACGATGCGGTCGTCCGAGGTGCGGACCTCGCCCGAGGTCGGGGCGCGCATCTGCGGATCGGGATCAGCCACGCGTCCCTTCAGCTCGCGCCAGAAGGCGAGGTCGTGCAGGCGCGGCACGCACAGGTCGACCACGCCCTCGAAGTCGCCGGCCGCCTCCAGGGCGAACGAGGTGACGTTCCAGAACGTCTCGAACGCCTCGTTGTGCAGGCGCAGGCGGCCGTCCGAGCCGAACACCGCGACGGCGTCGTTCAGCTTGTCCAGCGTCGCCTGCTGCACCTGGATCAGGGCGTTGTACTGGGCCTTCAGGCGCAGCTCGCCGGTGATGTCGGAATAGATCAATAGCATGCCGCCCAGGGGGTGGGGCTGGCGCACGACCTTCAGCGTCCGGCCGTCGGGCAGGTGCCACAGGTCGTCGGCCTGGGGGCCCAGGTCCTCGTAGCGCGCCAGTTCGGCGGCCTTCCAGCCGGCGTAGTCGATGGTCTCGGGCAGGCGGCGGCGCTGGCGCAGACGGTCCAGGATCTCGCCATGGGTCGGGCGGTCGCTCAGCCACGCCGGCTCCAGGCCCCACAGCTCGGCGAACGAGGTGTTGTAGTAGGACAGCCGGCGCGTCTGGCTGAAGATCGCCACGGCCTCGGCGATGTGGTTCAGCGTCTCGTCGTGGGCCTCGACGTGCTTCTTGAAGGCGTCGCGGACATCCTCGATCTCGGTGACGTCGGCGCAGAACACGCCCACCCCGCCGCCTTCCAGCGGCTGGGCCGACAGGCGGAACGCGCGGCGGCGGCCTTCAAGGTTGATCCAGCGCAGGGCCTCGCGGCGCTCGCCCTTTTCGACGGCCTCGACGACCAGGGCGTCGGCCGAACGGTCGAAGCTCTTGCCGGCCAGGGCCGTGGCGGCGGCGGAGGTCGCCCCGACGGCGCGGATGAAGGCGGTGTTGCCCCAGACGGCCTGGCCGTCTGCGCCCGCGACCCAGGCCGGTTCGGCCACGCTGTCGACGAAGGCGGCGAAGCGGGTCGCCGACGGCAGGCCGGAATCGCCGCCGCTGCCCGCCATCAGACGTAGCCAGGCGAGCGCGCCAGCCGCGCGGCCCTCGACCGAGACCCAGCCATGGGCCCCGCGCGCTTCGAAGACGCAGGCTTCGCCGCGCTCGAACAGCGCCGTCAGTTTGTGGGCGTGGTCGGGATCGGCGCCGCCCAAGGCGGCGATCACCGTGTCGACCCGGGCCTCCACGCCCAGCACCTGGGCGCAAGCGGCCAGGCCCTCGGCCCCGGCGGCGAGATCGGCGCGGCCGCCCTCGACGGCGATCACGGCGGTGTCGAAAGCCTCGACCCAGGCGGGCGCGTCCAGGACGTCGCCGCCGGACATGCCCAGGCGCGCCTTCAGCGCCGCGATGCGCGCTTCATAGCCACGGCGCTGGCCCAGCGACCAAAGGGTCACGCAAATGGCGAGGCAAACCGCGCCGGCCACCGCCGCGAGGATCAGGTCGTACGAAGTCATCAGGCGCGTCGCTTACCCCAGCGGGTCGTCGAATCAGAATCCCAGATTAGTCGGGCCATGGCCAGGGGGGCTATGGCGCTCCCGGCCAATCGCTCTATTTGGGAACGCATGACTTGGTCCGACCGCCTCGCCCCGTCGCTCGACGACTTCGCCGCCCTGGCGCGGGAAGCCTTCGACGCCCTGCCCGACGACTTCCGCAAGCTGTCGGGGGACGTCGTCATCCGGGTCGACGACTTCGCGTCCGAGGACGTGCTGGACAGCCTGGGCATCGAAGACCCGTTCGAGCTGACCGGCCTCTACCAGGGCGTGGACCTGGGCCGTCGCTCGGTGCTGGACTTCGGGACCGAGCCGTCACGGGTGTTTCTCTACCGCCGCCCGATCCTGGACGAGTGGGCCGAGCGCGGCGACGTCAGCCTCGGCGACCTGATCGCCCACGTGCTGGTCCACGAGATCGGCCACCATTTCGGCCTGTCGGACGACGACATCCACCGCATCGAGGACGAGGCATGAGCTTGTTCGATTCAGACGCCTGGCGGGAACGCATGGACGAGCGCTGGTTCGACACTGGCGCGGCCATGGCCGAGGCCGGCGCGGTAGACCTCGTCTCGATCGAGGACGAGAAGGTCACCGCCCACGTCACCGGCAGCGTCGGCGACCTCTATGTCGTGCAGCTGTGGGCGCCGGCCGGCGAAGGCGCGTGCACCTGCCCCGGCTTCGAGAAGTTCGGCGCCTGCAAGCACCAGGCGGCTGTCGTCACGGCGGCCAATGCGGCCGATCTCGGCAAGGTCCGCGAGCGGATGGCCAAGCTGCGCGACGGCCTGGCGCTGGACAGCAAGGACGCCCTGGTCGAGCGTCTGGCCGAGCTGGCGCGGGTGCAGCCGGCGGTGCTAGCGGCTCTGGAAGGGCGTTAGAGGAAGTCGTCGATCGGCGCGCGCTTCTTCTTCGGCTTGGGTCGCTCCCACATCACGCCGGGATAGCCCTTCAGCGGAACCAACTTGCCGCCGCCATAGGCCCAGTCCGGCGCCTGGTCCAAGGACGTATGATAGCGCGGCTCGCGGCCGGTGCGGGTGTCGAACAGGGCGCGCGGCAGGTTGATCATGGTCGGGGCGCGCTTGCGCTCCATGAAGATCGGCGTCCCGCAGCGTGAGCAGAAGCCGCGTATCGTCCCTTCGTGTTCATGGCGGGTGACCAGCGCCTCGCCCTCCAGCCAGCGGAAGCGGCTACGATAGCTGGCCGTGTAGGTGACATAGGCGCAGCCCTGTGCGCGGCGGCTGGCGGCGGAGTGATCGTGGAACGACCACCGCGCCGGCACGCCGATGGCGACCCGCACCGCGCCGCAGGCGCACGAACCCTCGGCTTCCTCGGCGGGGGGTTTGAGGGGCTTGGGCATGGGGGTTCTCTACGGCGGACTCACAAACTGTCCCCCACCTGACCACGCTGCGCGTGGTCTGTCCGCCCCCAAGCGGGCGGAGAGCAGCGGCGCCGCTCCGTTTTCTCCTCCCCCTCTTGGGGGAGGGGGACCGCCGAACGGCGGTGGAGGGGGTCAGCGCCGCGCCAGCACGCCTTCCACCCACGCCGGCACCACCTCACTCGCCGGGCCGTAGAGCTTCTCGTCGAAGACGTAGGCGTTGGCGGACGGTTCCAGATTGATCTCGCAGGTCGCGACGCCCATCGCTCGCGCCTCACTGACAAACCCCGCCGCCGGATAGACCGAGCCCGAGGTGCCGATCGAGACGAAGAGATCGGCTTGCGCCAGGGCGTCTCCGATCTCCTCCATGAACAGCGGCATCTCGCCGAACCACACCACGTGCGGTCGCGCGCCGCCTTCCCGCCCGCACGCCCCGCAGACCGCCTCGGCGGTCAGCGGCTCGGCATCCGGCCGCGTCGCCTGGCAGTGATCGCAGCGGGTCACCGCCAACTCGCCATGCATGTGGATCACGCGCTTGGACCCAGCCTTCTCGTGCAGGTCGTCGACGTTCTGCGTGCAGAGGAAGAGGTCATCGCCCAGCGCCGCCTCCAGCCGCGCCAGAGCGACGTGCGCCGCGTTGGGCTCAGCCCCAGCCAAGTTAGCCCGGCGGGCGTTGTAGAAGTCTCGCACCAGGCCCGGATTGCGCGCGAAACCCTCCGGCGTGGCGACCTCGCTCAGGTCGTACTTCGTCCACACCCCGTCCCTGTCGCGAAAGGTGCCCAGGCCGCTCTCGGCCGACACCCCGGCCCCGGTCAGCACGAAGATCTTCATTCCGCCCTCAGATTAATGCAGCGCAGCAAAGGTGACGCCTCCGTCATTTTTAATTTGACCCGCCCGCTCAAGTGAGTTGACAGTGTTCAGATCGCCGGAGGCCCGCGCAAGACGGACCCGGCCATATGGACGTCACCCGGCCGACAGGGAGCGCCGCGACATGACTGACAAGAACATCACCAAAGACGCCATGTACGACGCGGTCGCGCCGGACGACTTCGAGTCGATGCTCGAACTCGACCGCTACGGCAACCGCTCCAGCGCCTTCGACAAGATCATTTCCGCGACCCACGACCACTTCTGGGATCCGCTGGACAAGACCTATATCGACTTCGACGAGCCGTTCGACATGGAGAACCAGGCGCTGGTTCCCGAGGACATGGTCATCGCCCTGTCGACCGACTACGTGTCCAACCACCTGTCGGACCCCAAGACCCGTATCCGCTTCATCAACCAGTCGGTGCTGCGCAGCTTCTCGTCGATCCTGCACGGCGAGCAGGGCGCGCTGAACCTGTCGGCCAGCCTGTGCCACGTGCTGAAGGACCAGGGCGCGCAGGAATACGCCGCCAACCAGACCCGCGAGGAAGCCCGCCACGTCACGGCCTTCGCCAAGTACATCAAGGCGCGCTGGGGCAAGCCGGTCGAATGCGGCCCGGCCCTCAAGACCCTGCTGGTCGAGATCATCGGCGCGCCCGAGGTCTACAAGAAGATCATCGGCATGCAGATGCTGGTCGAAGGCCTGGCCATGGGCGCCTTCGCCACGTTCTACAACAATATCAACGACCCGGTCGGCAAGAAGCTGCTGCAGTTGGTGATGACCGACGAGGCCTTCCACCACAAGTTCGGGAAGATCTGGGCCGACCGCACCGTGCCCAAGCTGACCCCCGAAGAGCACGCCATCATCGAGGACTGGGCGGCGCACTGCTTCCAGACCCTGCTGTTCAACCTCGTCTCGCCGCACCAGCAGCTGGACCTCTACGCCGCGTTCGGTCTGGACCCGGACAAGGTGGTCGAGGAGTACGGGAAGATCATGACCGATGACGTGCGTCGGGAGAACATGAAGGAGCAGACCAACATCTTCCGGGTGCTGGTCAAGACGCTGCTCAACGCCGGCATCATCACCGATCGCACCAAGGCGTTCTACGCCATGTATGTCGACATCGACGAGCTGAAGAGCGAAGGCGACCGCATGGTCGGCGACGACATCGCCGAGGAAGGCATCCGCCACCTGCAGGCCATCAACTTCAAGGATCGGCCCCTCTCGGGCGTGAGCATCGCGGCCGAATAGACGGAACTTCGCTACAACTCACGGCGTTTGGGCGGACCTAGGCAAAGGTCCGCCCATGTCGTTTTCCAAGACCATCGTCCTGGCCCTGACCGCCGCCGCGTTGGCCGGCGGAGTCGCGCTGGCCGGCGCTCCACCGCCCGCCAAGCCCGTGGCGGCCGAGTTCTATTCCGGCCGCTGGTACGAGATCGCCCGCACGCCCAACGCCGGGCAGCGCGACTGCGAGGCGCCGACCACCGACTTCACGACACAGGGCGGCAGCTTCAAGGTTCGCCAAACCTGCCATCGCGGCTCGGCCATGGGTCCGGAAAAGGTGTTCTCGACCACCGGTCGGATCATCCAGGGCAGCCAGAACACCCGCTTCACGATGAGCTTCCTAGGGGGCCTGAAGAAGCAGGAATACTGGGTGCTGGACTGCGCCAACGATCGCTCGTGGGCGATCATGGCCACCCCGGGCGGCAACTATGTCTGGCTGATCTCGCGCCAGCCGGAGATGCCGTCCGCGTCCCAGGCCGTCGCCGTCGAACGCGTCCGCGCCCTGGGCTACGCCAAGCTGGAATTCCCACAGCACCCGCCCGAAGGACCCGGCGCATGAAGCCCTTCCTGGCTCTCCTGGGCGCCGTCGCCCTCACCGCCTGCGTCGCCGGCCCGGTCGGCAACTCGAACCCGCCGCAGCCGGCCAGGGCCGTCGACCTCGAACGCTATGCCGGTCGCTGGTACGAGGTGGCCCGCTACGACATGCGGTTCGAGAAGGGCTGCGAAGGCGTCACCGCCGAATATTCCAAGCGCCCCGACGGCCTGATCCGCGTGCTCAACACCTGCCATCAGGGCGCGGTCGACGGGCCGGTGAAGGTGTCCGAAGGCAAGGCCAAGATCGCGGACGCAGCGACCAACGCCAAGCTCAAGGTCAGCTTCTTTGGCCCGTTCTTCTTCGGCGACTACTGGGTCCTGGACCACGCCGACGACTACAGCTGGTCGATCGTCGGCGAAGGTTCGGGCCGCTATCTGTGGCTTCTCGCGCGCAAACGACCCACCGAGGCAGATCGCGCAGCGCTGACGGCGCGGGCCAAGGCGCTGGGCTACGACACCGCGATGTTGCGCCCGACGAAACAGCCCGCGCCCTAGCGCCCACTTGCCTTTCCCGCCGATCCCGGCCCTTCTGGGATAACGCTGTTAGGTCGAGGGGAAGATCATGCGCAGGTTCGGATTGTCGTTCGCCGCCGTGGCGATCTCGGCGGCTCTATCGGCCGGCGTATGCCTGGCCGCCGAGCCGCGCGCGACCGCGATCGCGACCTTCGAGACGCCGGACGGCTGGGCCACCACCGCCAAACCCGATCGCGTCCAAGTCACCGCGCCGGAAGGCGACGTCCGCCTGACTGTCGTCGACATCGGCGCGGCGCCCGACGCGGCGACCGCAATCCTCAAGGCCTGGGCGGCGGTCGAGCCGGGTTTCGCCCGCAAGGTGCGGATCAGCACTCAGCGCGCCGCCCGCGAGGGCTGGGACGAGACCTGGAACACCCAGTACGAGACCTCTCCGGACGAGAAACTGGCCCTCAACGCCCTCGCCTATCGCCAAGGCAAGCGCTGGACTGTGCTGCTCCTCAACGGCTCGGAGGCGACGGTCGACAAGCGGCTCGGCGAACTGCGCAAGACGCTGGACACCTTCCGCCCGGTCGGGGTGGTCGCCGAAACCTTTGCCGGCAAGACCGCCGCGCCGCTGGACGCCAAGACGCGCGCGGCGATGAAGGCGTTCTGGAAGGACGCCATGGCCGCCTATGACGCGCCCGGCATGGCCTATGCCTTCATCGACAGGAACGGCATTGTCGAGGAAGGCGGCATCGGGGTGCGCACGCTGGGCAAACCCGCGCCGATCGACGCCCACACCCGCTTCATGATCGCCTCGAACACCAAGGGCATGACCACCCTGCTGCTGGCCCGGCTGGTCGACCAGGGCAAGCTGAACTGGGACGAGCGGGTGGTCGAGGCCGACAAGACCTTCAAGATGGGCGACCCGGTCGTGCTGGACACGATCAAGATCCGCCACCTGGTCTGCGCCTGCACCGGCATGCCGCGCCAGGACCTGGAGTGGATCATGACCGGCGGGCTCGACACCCCCGCCGACGAGGCCTTCAAGCTGCTGGCCCCGATGAAGCCGACCAGCAAGTTCGGCGAGGTCTACCAGTACAGCAACCTGCTGGCGACGGCGGCCGGCTATGTCGCCGGCCACGTCACCTATCCCGGCGTCGAGACCGGCGCGGCCTATGACAAGGCCATGCAGACCTATGTCTTCGACCCGCTGGGCATGAAGGACACCACCTTCAGCAAGGCCGCCGCCGAGCGCGGAGACCACGCCGACCCGCACAGCCTGGACGCCGACGGCAAGCCGGCCATCGGCACGATCGACAAGAGCGACAGCATCTATTTCGCCCGCCCCGCCGGCGGCGCGTGGTCCAGCGCCCACGACCTGGCGCTCTACGCCCTGAACGAGCTGCGGGACGGCGTCCTGCCGAACGGCCAGCGCCTGGTCAGCGCCGACGCCCTGCTGGCCCGCCGCAACCAGGGCATGGTCACCGGCGAGGCCACCTACTACGGCATGGGCGTGGAGACGAGCTCGCGCTGGGGGGTCAAGATGGTCCACCACGGCGGCGCCATGCCTGGCTACAAGACCGACTGGGTGATCCTGCCCGACGCGGGCGTCGGCATGGTCATGCTGTTCAACAGCGAGGAGGGCCGGCCGCTGCTAGACGTCTCGCGCCGCCGCCTGGTCGAGCTGCTGTACGGCGCGCGCGAGGAAGCGATGGCCAGCGTCAAGACCAACGCCGTCGCCTATCGCGCCGACATCGCTAAGGAGCGGGCGCTGACGGCGATTCCGCCCGATCCGGCCATCGTCGCCCAGCTGGCCACCCGCTACGAGAGCCCGGAACTGGGCTTCATCAACGTCAAACGCACCGCCGACGGCGGCGTGCTGTTCGACTTCGGCAGCTTCTCCAGCCTGATGGGCACGCGCAAGAACGAGGACGGCAGCACCAACCTCGTCATGCTGGACCCGACGGTCACGGGCTGGTCGCTCAGCACGCGCGCGTCCGGCGCCAAGACTGCGCTGGTCATGCAGGACGCCCAGCACGAGTACGTCTACGCACCGGTTCGCTGAGACGCGCGTTTCGCCCTCTTGCGGCGCGAACAAAGCTGGAACATGATTGCGCCCGTGGACGTGATCATCGACATGCGGCCGTCTCGGCCTGAGACCACCACGGTCGTGACGCGCGGGGCCGCGCGGTTGCTCGTCGACCTGGGCTATGCGCCGCTGGCCGAGGTGACGCTGCCCAACGGGCGGCGGGCCGACCTGATGGCGCTGGGGCCGAAGGGCGACGTGCTGATCATCGAGGTGAAGTCGGGATTGGAAGACTTCCGGGTCGACCGGAAGTGGGGCGAGTACGCGCCCTATTGCGACGCGTTCTACTTCGCCGTCGCGCCGCATTTTCCCGATGGGATCCTGCCGGACGAGCCAGGATTGGTCGTCGCAGACGGCTTTGGCGGCGCGGTCGTGCGCGAAGCGCCGCTGACGCCGTTGGCGCCGCCGCGTCGCAAGGCCCTGACATTGGCGTTCGCGCGCCTCGCGGCCTTGCGGGCCGCGGGCGTGAACGCCGAGCGGCTGGCGATCTGAGGCGCCGAAACCTCGTCCTTCGACAGGCTCAGGATGAGGTTTCTACTCAACGCCAGCAGTAGTCCTCACCCTGAGCTTGCCGAAGGGCGAGGACGGACCCGCTGACCTAGTCGAAATTCCGCGCGACCAGGAAGCCGACGCCCAGGCCGATCGCAAAGGCGCCGAGGGCTACGCCCATCGGATGTTCTTCGGCGACGTGGTGAGCCACCTGCGCCTTGTCGCGGGCGTAGGCGGCGCCGACCTTGGCCTTTTCGCTGGCGAAGGTGCGGGTCTGAGCGGCCACTTCAGTGGCGGTTTCGCGCGCCGACTTCACGGCCTTGCTGACCGCTTCCTTGGCTTGCTTGGTCTTTTCGGCGGTCGTCTTCTTGGCGCCGTCCAAAGCGGCGGCGGCCGACGACGTATCGGGGGTGAAGCTGCTGATGTCAGTCATTGGGGGAGGCTCCTCGGCTTGACTGGAAGCAAACACCCCGCGCGCCGTTTAGTTCTCCCGCACGACCTTCAAAACCGCTTCCCCGTAACGGTCCAGCTTACCTTGACCGACCCCGCCGGACTTGCCCAGCGCCGCCAGGGTGGCCGGACGGGCCGCGGCGATCTCGGCCAGGGTGGCGTCGTGGAAGATGACATAGGGCGGCACGTGCTGGGCCTGGGCCTGCTCCTTGCGCCAGGCGCGCAGGGCCTCGAACAGCATCTGGTTCTCGAGCGGAATGGTCAGGGCCTTGCCCTCGCGGCGCTTGCGGGCCGTGCTGGTGCGGCCCGTCTCCGGCGTCTCGGCCATCTGGCGCAGGGCCACGCGGCGCTCGCCGCGATAGACTTGGCGCACGCCCTCGACGTCGCCCAGTCCGATCAGCGGCCGGCCGTCATTGGGGTCCTCGCGCAGCAGGCCCTCGAAGATCAGGGTGTCGAAGAGATCGCGCCACACGGGTTGGCTGAACTCGCGGCCGATACCAAAGGTCGGCAGCTGGGCCTCCTGCGGCGTGACGTCCTTGGTCTTGCCCAGCAGGTGCTCGATCAGCCGCCCGCGCCCAAAGCGACCGCCCATGCGGTGCACGGCCGACAGCGCCTTCTGGGCGGCCTCGGTGGCGTCGATGCCGGTCGGCGGCGAGACGCAGACGTCGCAGACCCCACACGGCGCTACCCCCTCCTCGCCGAAATAGCGACGGACGGCGGCGGCGCGGCAGGTGACGCCCTCCATCATCGAATAGAATTGGCGCAGCTTGCGCGACTGGGCCTGCTTGACCTCGTCGGGCGCGTCCTTGGTGTCGATGCGGCGGCCGGCCCAGGCCATGTCGGCCGAACCGTAGAGGGTGATGCCCTCCGCGGGCTGGCCATCGCGGCCGGCGCGGCCGACCTCCTGCCAATAGGCCTCGATGGCGGCCGGCGGGTCGGCGTGGATCACGTAGCGGACGTCGGGCTTGTCGACGCCCATGCCGAACGCGATCGTCGCCACCATCACCGCGGCGTCGGCTTCCAGGAAGTCCTCCAGCCGGCGGGCGCGGACGGCCTTGTCGAGGCCCGCGTGATAAGCCAGCGCCGGGATGCCCTCGGCGTTGAGCTTCTCGGCCAGCTTCTCGGTCGAGTCGCGGCTGCCGGCATAGACCACGCCGGCGCGGCCGGGGCGCTCCAGGACCAGCTCGACCACGCGGTCGTGGCCCTTGCCGCGCTTGCGCTCGGCCGACAGGGCTAGCTCGGGCCGGGCGAAGCTGTCGACGAACTCGGCCGCGCCCTGCAGGCGCAGCTCGGCGCGGATGTCGTCGCGGGTCCGGGCGTCGGCGGTGGCGGTCACCGCCAGGCGCGGGATGTCGGGGAACAGCTCGGCCAGCCGCCCCATCATCCGGTATTCAGGGCGGAAGTCATGACCCCACTGGCTGACGCAGTGGGCCTCGTCGACGGCGATCAGGGCCAGCGGCGTACGCGACAGGCGGTCCAGCATCCACGGCTGCATCAGGCCTTCGGGCGACAGGTACAGCATGTCGACCTCGCCCGCGTCGATGCGCCGCCAGATGTCGCTGCGCTCGTCCATCGAGACGTTGCTGTCCAGCCGCTCCGCCGCCACGCCGGCCTGGCGCAGGCCCTGGACCTGGTCGGCCATTAAGGCGATCAGCGGCGAGATCACCAGGCCGACGCCCGGCCGGATCAGCGACGGGATCTGGTAGCACAGCGACTTGCCGCCGCCGGTGGGCAGCACGGCCATGGCGCTGTGGCCGGCCAAGATCTCGTTGATCACCCCCGCCTGCATGCCCCGGAAGTCGGCATGGCCAAACGTGCGCCGCAGGACATCGCGGGCGTGGTCGAGGGCGGGGGATTCGGGAGGAACGTACACGGGGGCTCTTTTGACAGCCTCGGACGGCGAGGCCAAGCGCGACGGGTCATCATCGGACACAGCCAGAAACGCCATGGTCGTTCGCCGTTTGTTTCCTCAATCGGAAGTGGCAACATGGCGCCAAGAAGACGCCGCCACAAGCGCGCCTTAAGCTTCGTTCACTTCTCGTCAATCTTGTCGCGCGTTGTGTGGGCTTGGGCTAAACGGAACGCGCTCGAGACAGACGCGCGGGATACAGGACGACCATGGCGAACGGACCCTTCAGCGGGAACAAGGCGGCCCGGCCGCAGCGGACCCCGCTCCAGGCCCTCGTCTATTGGGGCACGGTCCTGGGCGTCTGGGGCCTGATCTTCGTCGTCGCCTTCTTCGCCGTGTTCGCCAGCGACCTGCCCGACACGTCCAAGCTCTACGACGTCAAGCGCCAGCCCTCGATCAACTATCTGGACCGCTCGGGCGCCTTGCTGGCCGTGCGCGGCAGCCAGTACGCGCCGCCTGTCGATATCGACGCCCTGCCGAAATACGTGCCGGCCGCCTTCGTGGCGATCGAGGACCGCCAGTTCTATCACCACCTGGGCTTCAACCCATGGGGCATCGTCCGGTCGCTGGCGTGGAACGCCACCCATGATGGTCCCCAGCGCGGCGGCTCGACCATCACTCAGCAGCTGGCGCGGAACCTGTTCCTGAGCCCGGCCCAGAACTATCGCCGCAAGGCCCAGGAGCTGATCCTGGCCGTCTGGCTGGAGCTGAAGTTCAGCAAGAAGCAGATCCTGGCCCTCTACATGAACCGGGTCTATTTCGGCGCCGGCGCCTACGGTATCGAGGCCGCCTCGCAGCGCTATTTCAACAAGCCCGCCAAGGACCTGACCATCGGCGAGTCGGCCCTGCTGGCCGGCATGATGAAGGGCCCCGCCCGCTATTCGCCGGTCTCGGCCAAGGAACGCGCCGCCCGCCGCGCCACGATCGTTCTGGACGAGATGGTGCGCATCAAGGCCATCACCCCGGCCGAGCGCGACCAGGCGTTCAGCACCCCGGTGCAGGTCTCGGCCACCCTGGCCAACCAGCGCGCCCAGTACTTCACCGACTATATCGACGCCCAGGTCCGCTCGCTGGTCGGCGAACCGACCGAGGACCTCGTCGTCGAGACCACCCTGGACCTGCCGATCCAGGTCTCGGCCGAGCGCGCCGTGAAGCTGGGCGTCGACGGCCATGAGGCCCAGGGCGTGCAGCAGGCGGCCCTGGTCGCCATCGACGGCGAAGGCCGCATTCGTGCTTACGTGGGCGGCGCCGACTATGCCGAGACCCAGTTCGACCGCGCCACCACCGCCCGCCGCCAGGCCGGCTCGGCCTTCAAGCCGTTCGTCTACCTGACCGCCATGGAACAGGGCCGCAATCCGTCGGTCATGGTCGTCGACGAGCCGGTCAAGATCGGCAACTGGGAGCCGAAGAACTACACCAACAAGTACCTGGGCCCGATCACCCTGCAGACGGCCCTGGCCCAGTCGATCAACACGGTCGCCGCGCGCCTGGCCAACGAGGTCGGCACCAGCAACGTCGCCGCCACCGCGCGTCGCCTGGGGATCACCAGCAAGATCCAGCTGGACCCGTCGATGGCCCTTGGCGCGGTCGAGGTCTCGCCGATGGAGATGGCCCAGGCCTACGCCCCGTTCTCGAACGGCGGCTTCCTGGCCAAGGGCTACGGCATCGAGCGCATCCGCACCGCCAGCGGCAAGGTTCTCTACGACCACAGCGTCGATCGCCAAGCCCGCTCTGCCGTGATCGGTTCGCCGGCCCTGCAGTACATGAACCAGATGATGCGCCAGGTGGTGGTGTCGGGCACGGGCACCCGCGCCAAGGTCGCCGGCTACGACATCGCCGGCAAGACCGGCACGACCAGCGACTACAAGGACGCCTGGTTCGTCGGCTACACCGGCGGCTTCGTCACCGCCGTCTGGACCGGCAAGGACGACAACACCCCGATGAAGCGGGTCACCGGCGGCGGCGCGCCCGCCGAGGTCTGGCGCACTTTCATGGCCGCCGCCCTGCCCCGCCTGAAGGCCACCCCGATCCCGGGCGGCACGGTCGAGCCTCCGCCGGTCGCGCCGACGGATCCGATCGGGGATCTGATGAACCCGACGCCGGGTCCGGAAGGTCCGGCGGCCGAGACCCCGGCCGGCACCGCGCCGCCGGTGGATCAGCTGCCCTATTAGGCCCCGATCGCGTGCAGCTCCGCCGCGTGGGCTCTGAGCCACGCGCGGTGGGGCGCCGGATCGCCGGCCAGCTCTTCGCACAGCGCCCAGAAGCGCGGGCCGTGATTGGCCTCGATCAGGTGGGCGCATTCGTGGGCGGCGACATAGTCGGCCACCGCCGCCGGGGCCAGGATCAGTCGCCAGCTGTAGCGGATAGCCGCCGGCGTCCGGGACGTGGCCGGTCGGCACGAGCCCCAGCGCGCTTTCGGATCAGCCACGGCCACCGACGGCATCGGCCGGCCCAGCGCCGTGGCGTGGACGGCGGTGCGTTCGGTCAGGACGGACAGCGCCTCGCGCTTGGCCAGGCGGATGACCTTCAGCCCCCAGTTGGCGTCGTCGGGCGCGACGATGCGGTCACCGTCGATGCGAGCGCGGCCAGGGCCGACCTCGAGACGATAGGCTTGATCGTTGAGCCGCAGGATCCCGCCCGGCGCCAGGTTCATCCGCTCGGGCAGGGCCGCCAGCTGCTTGGCGATCCAGCCGGACTTCTCCTGCGCGAAGGCCACCGCCTCGTTCAGGCGCTTGAGGTTGGGGGCCAGGGCGACGATCTCGGACTTGGCCCGGTCGACGCGCAACGAGATGCGCCGCGCCCGGCCGTCCACCCGCAGGCGAACCGGCCAGCCGCCGATCTCCAGTCGATCACCGTCGGAAAAACGTTGGGCCTTGAGCGCGAACATCAGGCGCTAAGATCGTGTGCGCCGAGCCTCGCCGCAAGCGTCCCTAGCGTTACGCCTCTTCTTCGAAGTGCGGGTCGCACTTGCGGATGAACTTGCGCACGCGCGGATAGATCTCCTCGCGGAAGCGGCGGCCGTTGAACACCCCGTAGTGGCCGACGCCGGGCTGCACGTAATCCAGCTTCAGGTCATCGGGAATGTTCGCGCACAGGCCGTGGGCGGCCTGGGTCTGGCCGATCCCGGAGATGTCGTCGTTCTCGCCCTCGACCGTCATCAGGCCGATGTCGGTGATCGCCTCGGGCTTCACCCGTTCGCCACGGTGCATCAGCTCGCCCTTGGGCAGCAGGTACTGCTGGAAGACGATGTCGATGGTCTGGAGGTAGAACTCCTCCGTCAGGTCCAGGACCGACAGGTACTCATCGTAGAATTCCAGGTGCTTGTCGGCGCTGTCGCCATCGCCCTTCACCAGGTCCTGGAAGTAGCGGCGGTGGGCCTCCTGGTGGCGCTCGGCGTTCATGCTCATGAAGCTGGCCAGCTGGACGAAGCCCGGATAGACGCGCCGGCCCGCGCCCGGATAGGGCGGCGGCACGGTGTAGATCATGTTCGACTGGAACCAGGTGAACGGCTTTTCCTCGGCCAGCTGGTTGGTCACGGTCGGCGACAGGCGCGCATCGATCGGCGAGCCCATGAAGGTCATGCTGGCCGGGCGCGAGGGGTGGTTCTGCTCGGCCATCAGGGCGGCGGCGGCCAGGACCGGCGGGCCGGGCTGGCAGACGGCCACGACGTTCGGGCGCGGACCCAGCACGGCCAGCATCTGGATGATGTGGTCGATATAGTCGTGGAAGTCGAAACGCCCTTCCAGCACCGAGACGTTGCGGGCGTTGACCCAGTCGACGATGAACACCGAGTGGTCGGGCAGGAACGCCTCGACCGTACCGCGTAGCAGCGTGGCGTAGTGGCCCGAAAGCGGCGCGACGATCAGCACGGCGGGATCCAGGCTGAACTTGCCGGCCCGGCGCATGTCAGCCATGTCGCGGTCGAACTGGATGACGCGCGCCCACGGACTCTGCCAGACGATGGTCTCGCGGACGCGGACGTCGACCTGGCCGATCTTGATGGTGTCGAGGCCCCACTTGGGCTTGCCGTAGCGCCGCGTGATGTTGGCGAACAGGTCCGCGCCGGCGTGCAGGCGTCGGCCAACAGCCGATTCCGCGGCCGGATTCAGCGGCGATCCCCAGAAATCCCGGGCCGCCAGCGCCGCCAGGCGCATCGGGGTGGAGGCGTAATAAGCCGCTTCGTGAAGAGCGTAGAGCATGGCGCATCCGCGATGTTGCATCGCAACATAACACGCCAAAGCCTAAGAGAGTCTACCTTTCACAACGATTTGCGCCGCGTCATGGCGCCGCTTCACGGCGAGGTGGTAGCGGTCTCACCCCTCGCGCATCGCGTCCGAGATCCGCCGCGCGATGTCTTCCGGCGGGAGGTTGTAGGGGATCACCGTCTTGAAGCGGCCCTTCGGGTCCATCAGGTAGATCGCCGTCGAGTGGTCCATGGTGTAGCCGGGGCCGTCGCCGACCTTGGCGTAATAGACCTTGTAGGCCTTGGCCGCCGCCTGGACCTGTTCCTGCGTGCCCGTCAGCCCGATCGTCGTCTTGGGCACATAGTCGGCCGACAAGTAGGTCTTCATCTGCTCGGGCGTGTCGCGGGCCGGGTCGATCGAGATGAAGACGATCTGCAGGTCCTTGGCCTTGGGACCCAACTGGTCGGTCGCCGCCGCCAGGCCCTGCAGCGTGCCGGGGCAAACATCCGGGCAATAGGTGAAACCGAAGAACACCGCGCTCCATTTACCCTTCAGCGCCTTCTCGGTGGTCGGGGCGCCGTTCTGGTTCACCAGCTGGAACGGCCCACCCACCGCGACGGACGTTTCAGACTTGAACACCCCGGCGCGCCACGCCAGTCCCGCGGTCACCGCGAGGCCCAGGACGCAGGCCAGGATCAGGACAAGGCGGTGACGAGGCATGTGCGTTTCATCCTTTTGCTTGCCGCCTGTCCTTTTGCTCTCGCAATGCGCGCAATTCTGGACAATCCTGCGACCATGACTGACGTATCGTTTGCGCGAGCACCCGACGATCCACGTCACAAAGGGCTCGATAAGCCGGGCGAAGAACCGGCGCAAGACGACGCCTGGTCCTGGACGGCTCCAGGGCTGCGTCGCGGACGCTTAAGGGTACGCACCCTTCTGGCGCAGCGCTGGCTATGGGTGGTCGGTCAGACCGCCGTGCTGCTGATCTCCGGCCTCGGTTTGAAGCTGCAGGTGCCCTGGGCGCTGTGCTTCACCCTGATCGCCTTGTCGGCCTGGCTGAACGTGCTGCTGGGCCTGGCCTCCAGCGGCCAGCGCCTGGCCCGCGACGGCGAAGCCACCGCCCAGATCGCCTTCGACATCCTGCAGCTGTCGGGGCTGATCTACCTGACCGGCGGCGCGCTGAACCCGTTCTCCTTGCTGCTGATCGCGCCGGTGACCCTCGCGGCCGCGACCTTGCCGGCCCGCTACGCCATCGGCCTGGGCGCCCTGGCCATCGTCTCGTCGGTGCTGCTGGCCCTGTTCCACATGCCGCTGCCCACCGTCGCGGGCCATACCATCCAGTACGCGCTGAGCCCGCTGATGCTGTGGACCGTGGTGGCGGCGCGGATCGTCGGCATCATCCTGACCGCGGCCTATGCCTGGCAGGCGGCCAGCGAGTCGGCGCGGATGGAGTTGGCGCTGAACGTCACCGAGACCGTGCTGGCCCGCGAGCAGCGTCTCTCGGCTCTGGGCGCCCTGGCCGCCGCTGCCGCGCACGAGCTGGGCACGCCGCTGGCGACCATCTCCGTCGTGGCCCGCGAGATGGCCCGCGGCGCGCCCGACGACCAGACCCGCGAGGACGCCGAGCTCCTGATCGGCCAGGCCGCCCGTTGCCGCGAGATCCTGCAGCGCCTGACCGAGATGCCCGAGGCCACCGACGCGGTGCACGAGCGCATGAGCCTGGTTCAACTGGTCCAGGACGTGATCGAACCGCATCTGGTGCACGGCGTGCGGGTCGAGGCCGTGGTCAACGGTCCGTCCGGCGAGACCGCGCCCGACATCTGGCGGCGCCCGGAAATCATCCACGCCATGACCTCGATCGTCGAGAACGCCGTGGATTTCGCGCGCAGCGAGGTGATCGTCATCGCCCGTTTCGACGCGCGCTACATCGTGATCGAGGCCCGCGACGATGGTCCGGGCTTCTCGCCGGAGGTGCTGGCCAAGCTGGGCGAGCCCTATGTCACGACACGTCCGGGGGCCGAAGGCTCGCGAACGGGGCATATCGGCATGGGTCTGGGCTTCTTTATTGCAAAGACCTTGCTGGAACGAACCGGCGCCACTGTCGATTTCCGTAATGGTCGTCGCGGCGGAGCCGTGGTCTCGGCGCGTTGGCCGAGACCAGCCTTGGAAGCCCCAGGTTTTACGGGGGCTTGAGTACGGCGCGGAAGCGCGAAAGTATGGGTTTGGCCTGTTGAGTATTGGCGCTGGGGAGGCGCGGACTTCTATGGCGGATATCGGTGAGTTGGTTTCGGCGCTGCCGGACAAGACGCTGCTGTTGCTAGACGATGACGCTCCGCTGCGGACCCGACTGGGCCGGGCGCTGGAGCAGCGTGGGTTCGAGGTGACGCTGGCCGCTTCCGTGGCCGAAGCCTTGACCATCCTGCGCAGCCACGCGCCAGCCCATGCGGTGCTGGATATGCGCCTGGAGGACGGCTCGGGCCTGAAGGTGGTCGAGGCCGTGCGCGACGCCCGCGCCGACGCCAAGGTCATCATGCTGACCGGCTATGGCAACATCGCCACGGCCGTCGCGGCGGTGAAGGCCGGGGTGGTCGACTATCTCTCCAAGCCCGCCGACGCCGACGATGTGGCCCGCGCCCTGCTGGCCGCCAAGGACGCCGCGCCCGCGCCGCCGGAAAACCCGATGAGCGCCGATCGCGTCCGCTGGGAACACATCCAGCGCGTCTACGAGATGTGCGGTCACAACGTGTCGGAGACGGCCAGGCGGCTGAACATGCACCGCCGCACGCTGCAACGGATTTTGGCCAAGCGCGCGCCGCGTTAAAGACAAGAAGGGCTCCGGCGCTTGGCGCCGGAGCCCTTCTGCTTTCGCATCACATCGCCGAGATGCCGCCGTCGACCTTGATCTCAGCGCCGGTCATGAACTTGCTCTCGTCGCTGGCCAGATAAAGCACCGCATTGGCGATGTCGTTCGGCTCGCCGATGCGGCCCAGCGGCACTTGGCGGGCCAGCTTGGCGAAGGCCTCTTCCTTGCCGAACCGGGCCGAGAAGCCGTCCAGGATCGGGGTGTCGATGAAGGTGGGGTGGATGGAGTTCGAGCGGATGTCGAGCTTCATCTTGGCGCAGTACAGCGCGATGTTCTTGGAGAGTAGCCAGACCGCCGCCTTGGAGGCGTTGTAGGCCGGCGAGTTGCCATTGGCGATCAGGCCGGCGATCGAGCTGAGATTGATGATCGAGCCGGGCTGGTGCGCCCGCATGTGGGTCAGGGCGTGCTTGGCGCCCAGGAAGACGCTGTCGACATTGACCGACATCACCTTCTTCCAGAGGTCGAAGTCGAGGCTTTCGATCGGGCCGTCGCCGCCGATGCCGGCGTTGTTGACCAGCACCGACAGGCCGCCCAGGTCGCCGGCGGCCTTTTCCAGCACCTCGATCCACTGGTCTTCCTGGGTGACGTCCAGTTGGTAGGCGAAGGCCGTGCCCGCGCCGTGGGCGGCGTTGATCTCGGCCGCCACCGCTTGCGCGCCGGCCAGGTTGAGGTCGGCCAGGGCGACCTTGGCGCCCTCGCTGGCCAGCATCCGCCCCGCCGCCGCGCCCAGACCCTGGGCCCCGCCGGTGATGAAGGCCTTCTTGCCGGCGACCCGGCCCGTGCTCTGCGCCATTTTCGGCGTCCTCCCGTAAAATTCAAACGGGAGTTTGAATTCTTCAGGCCACGCTGTCCATGAACTTCGCAAGCTGGACGTCCAGTTCCGTCACGCCATCGGCGTCGTGGGTGGTCAGCAGCACCTCGACGCGGTTGTAGACGTTGGACCACTCGGGGTGATGGTCGAGCTTGTCGGCCATCAGCGCCACGCGGGTCATGAAGCCGAAAGCCTCATTGAAGTCGCTGAACTTGAAGGTCTTGGCGATGGCGTCCTTTTCGGAGGCGGCGCTCCAGCCAGACAACTGGGCGATGGCCGTGGCGGCGCCGATCTTGGGACGGGACATGAGGTTCTCCGAGAAGCTTCAAGCCCCTCAGAACGACAATCCGGTCGCCTTCGCAAGGTCGTCCAGCAGCTGCTGCTCGCCCGACACCTTGATGGCCGTCATGCCCAAGGCCGCCGCCGGCTTGCAGTTGATGCCGAGGTCGTCGAGGTAGACGCAGGCCTCCGGCGCGACGTCCAGGCGCTCGCACATCATCTGGTAGATGCGCGGGTCGGGCTTGCGCACCCCGGCCTTGGAGCTTTCGATCACCGCGTCGAACAGGCCCATGATCTCGCCGACAGCTACGGCCTTGTCGGCGCTCTGGGCCATGCCGGGGCCGTGGCCGGTGGGCACATTGTTGGTGATGCAGCCGACCTTGAACCGCGCCTTGCAGGCCTTCAGCGCGTCCAGCACGCGCGGCCTCAGGTTGCCATAGAGCAGCGGCAGCACCTCGGCCCCACGCACGGCATGACCCAGACGCGTGGCCTCCTCCAGGAACAGCGTGTCGAACGCCGCCGCATCGATCTCGGCCCGCTCGAACTTGGCCCAGGCGTTCGCGTCGCCATTGGTGGCGTTGACGGTGCGGATGAAGTCCTTCGGAAGGCCGCGCTCGGTCTCGTAGCGACGGAAGGCCTCGAACGGCGAGGTCGTGAACACCCCGCCGAAATCCCAGATCACCGCCTCGATCGCCATAGCCGCCTCAAACAGATGTTTGACGCGACGCTATCCGCCTTACGCCTCAAAGGAAAGCCCGCCACGGCCACGCTCGCGCGACGGGTGAAAGGTCGCTCGCGCCCGCGCCGGAAATGTTTTGTTAACGCTGTCCGGAGTCGCCCATGTCCATTCTTCGCCGCCTCGTCCCGCTCGTTCTCGCCGCCGCCACGACGTCGCTGGCCGCGCCCGCGATGGCCGGCTCGTATCACGGCGGCGGCGTCGGGGGACCGGAGGTGCTACCGCCCAACACCCTGCCCGGCCAGTGCGTCTCGCGCCGGGTCACCGGCCCGGGCGGCGCCTATCGCTGGGACCGCGTGGAGTGCGACAGCGCCTACAACGGCTATGGCCAAGGCTATGGCTATGGCGGCGGCCTGCAAGTCCAGACCCAAAGCGGCTACGGCTACCAGAGCGGCTACGCAACAGACTGCGGCTGCGCGGGCTATGGCGGCGGCTATCGCTACGAGAACCCCTGCGATCCGTGCAGCAGCTACGGCGGCGGCGGGTATCAGGGCGGCTACGCCTACGGCGGCGGTTACGCCGGTGATCGCTACGGCGAGCGCCGCTACGACAGCCGGTCTTCGCAAAGTCAGTACGAGTATGGAAGCAGCGCGTACGGCAGTGGTTACGCCTATGGCCGTGGGGGCCAGGGCGTGAACTATCCGCCGCCATACGGCTACGGTTACGTCGCCGCCGGGCGCGACGAGGCCGGTTATCTGATCTGGCCCGGAAAGACGCCCTAAACCCCAAAGCGGGTGGCGCCGCCCTTGCGCCGGAAGCGTCGACTTGCACCAAATTGGGACGGGGGAACTAGTAACCATGCGCACGCCAAGCCGGCCGTTTTTCAAGGCCTATGAACTCGTGGCCATCGCCGTATTCATCATCGCGGGGGTGGTCGTCTGCCGGATCGGTCTCGTCTACTGACGAGGCCTGAAAACCCGGACTCGCTTCAAATTGGAACAGGACCGCTGGGCTCACGCGTTGTGTGGGTTCAACCGGAGCCACGATCCTGTCCACGCTCGATGTCATGCCCGCGCCCAAGCCGCCCCGGAACCCGTTCCGAGGGCTGTCTCGTAGCGCACGCATAGGCATCGGCGCGGCCGTGACCCTGGTCGCGGCGATCATCATCTTCCTGGTGATTTTCGACTGGAACTGGCTGCGCGGCCCGATCGGCCGCTACGCCTCGGCCCAGTTGCAGCGCGAGGTGGTGATCGCCGGCGACCTGCGCGTCCATCCCTGGTCGTTCTCGCCCAAGGCCGAGGCCTATGGCGTGAGGATCGGCCAGCCGGCCTGGGCCAAGGCCGTGGATCCGCAGGCCGGCCAGATGGCCCAGGTCCAGCGCATCGCCGTACAGATCAAGATCCTGCCGCTGCTGCGCGGCCAGGTGATCCTGCCGTTCCTGGCGGTCGACAAGCCGCAGGTGCGCCTGCTGCGCGACAAGGACGGCAAGGCCAACTGGACCTTTGGCGCGGCCAAGAGCGACAAGCCGCTGAAGCTGCCGGCCATCCAGCGCTTCGTGATCAACGAGGGCCAGCTGCGCGTCGACGACCGCAGCCGGGGCGCGCTGTTCGTCGGCACGGTCAACGCCCAGGAACGCGCTGGCGAAAAAGGCGGCCGCTTCGTGCTGGAGGGCAAGGGCAGCCTGAACAAGGCCGGCTTCATCGCCGAGATCAGCGGCGGCCCGCTGCTGAACATCACGCCCGACAAGCCCTATCCGTTCGACGCGGATATCCGCGCCGGCTCCACCCACATCACGGCTAAGGGCGCCGTCAACAAGCCGTTCGACCTGGGCCGCTTCGAGACCCAGCTCAGCATCGCCGGCGCCGACCTGAACCGCCTGCATGACCTGATCGGCCTGACCCTGCCCAACACCCCGCCCTACACGGTCTCGGGCCATCTGGTCCGCAAGGGCGATCGCTACGACTTCGAGAAGCTGACCGGCCGCGTCGGCGACAGCGACATCTCCGGCGATCTCTTCGTGCTGACCGGCCGCGAGCGGCCTTATCTGGAAGCCGACCTGCGCTCGCGCCGGCTGGACTTCGACGACCTGGGCAGCCTGTTCGGCGCCGCCCCGGCCACGGGTCGCGGCGAGACCGCCTCGGCCGGCCAGAAGGTCGAGGCCGCCCAGCGCGACGCCACCCAACGCCTGCTGCCCGACGCCACCCTGCAGGTCGACCGCATCCGCGCCATGGACGCCAAGGTCAGCTATCGCGCCGAGACCGTGAACGCGCCCAACCTGCCGCTGCGCAAGGTCAGCGCCGAGGTGGTCCTGGACAAGGGCGTGCTGACCGTCGACCCGCTGGCCCTGACCTTCTCGCGTGGCGACCTGAAGGGGAAGGTGCGCCTGGACGCTCGCCCCGCCGTACCGAAGACCGATATCGACGTGCGCCTGCTGAACGCCCGCATCGAAGACTTCATCCCGATCCAGAGCGAGGGCAAGCCGGCCATCGAGGGCGCGGTCATGGCCCGCGCCAAGCTGACCGGCACGGGCAACAGCGTCCACCGCGCGGCCTCCACCGCCGACGGCTCGGTGACCCTGGTCGCGCCCAAGGGCCAGATCCGCCAGGCCTTCGCCGAGCTCTTGGGCGTCAACGCCTCCAAGGGTCTGCTCCTGCTGCTGTCCAAGAGCGACAAGGAGACGCCGGTGCGCTGCGCCGTGGCCGACTTTGACGTCCGGAACGGCGTCATGACCACCACCACCCTGGTCGCCGACACCGGCGTGGTGCTGGCCAAGGGCCGCGGCACGGTGAACCTGTCGACCGAGCGGATGGACTTCCGCATCGAGGGCGACAGCAAGAAGCCGCGCCTGGTGCGCCTGTTCGTGCCGATCACCATCAAGGGTCCGATCATGGCTCCCAAGCCGGGCCTCGATGTCAGCAAGACGATCGGCCAGGGCGGGGTCGCTGCGGCGCTGGGTTCGCTGATCAACCCGCTAGCCGCGCTGCTGCCGTTCGTCACGACGGGCGAGGCCAAGGACGCCGACTGCACCGGCCTTGTCACCGAAGCCCGCCAGTCGGGCGCGCCGGTGAAGGCCAGCCAGACGACGCCGGCCAAGGTGAAGAAGTAGGCCTACCTGAGGTGGAGCCTTCCGCCGCCTGGCGTGTTTAGGCGAGGCCGAGCCGTGACGCTCGCGCCTGACCCCACAGCAAGGATCGACGCATCATGGCCTTCATTCCGCTGCTCGCGCTCGTCGCTGGCCTCGCCGCCGGTGCGGACACCGCGCCGATCCATGTCGTCGGCATCGGCCAGGGCAACACGATCGCCTGCGAAGGCCGCGATGTCATCGTCGAGGGCACGGACCACGACCTGACCTTCACCGGCGACTGCGCCAGCCTGACCTTGACCGGGACCGGCAGCAAGGTCGCCATCGACCTGCGCCCCGGCGCGATGGTGTCGGTGACCGGCACGGACCAGACCGTGAAATGGCGCTCGGCCAAGGCGCCCAAGGTCCGCATGACGGGCATCGACAATCACGTCAGCAAGGCGCCCTGAGTCATGGCGGCGCGGCGAGCGCTTGAGCTTCGCTGCGTCCTGCCCCATCTTCCCGCCACCAACTTCTCTCGTGTGGTTCATGTCCGAGATTGTGCGTGAGGTCCGGGCCTAACAGGCTCCGAACCTTGGTTCGAAAGTCGATTTAGGCCCGCTTCGCCCGCGCGTTCGCCAGGCGGATGCGCGATTACGCGCCTCGATCTCTCGGACAATCCCTTGAACATCTCCAAACCGCAGCAACGCACGCTGCATGCTCTGGCCCAAGGCGGCCGGATCGAACTCGAACGCGACGACAACGGCAAGATCATCGCGGCCGACTGCATCACCCGCGACGGCTGGGCGCTGACCGACTGCTCGGTCGGCGTCTTCCAGTCGCTGAAGCGCAAGCGCCTGATCGCCAGCCTGGAGGGCGGCCCTTACCGGATCACCCGGCTGGGCCTCTCCAACCTGCGCGCCCAGCTCGATAATCGCGTGGGCGCGAAGGCCTGGTAGTCAGCTGAGCTTGTAGAAGAGGACGCGCGCGGCGCCGTAGTCGCGCGCGTCGATCTGCTCGAAGCCCTCAAGCACCGGATCAACCTCGCCCCGGCCGCGCTCGAACATCAGGATCGCGCCGGGGGCCAGCCAGTCGTGGGCTTTCATCTCGGCCACGGCCTTTTCGCCCAGGCCCTTGGCGTAGGGCGGATCGAGGAAGGCGATGTCGAACGGCGCGCCGGCGCTGGCCGGACGCGGACCCAGGTCCGTGGCGTCGCGGCGGTGCACGCGAGTGACGCCGAACAAATGCATGGCGTCGATGTTCTCGCGGATCGCGCCACGCGCGGCGTCATCGGTCTCGACGAACAGGCAGAACCCCGCGCCGCGCGACAGGGCCTCCAGCCCCAGCGCGCCCGAGCCGGCGAAGACGTCGATCACCCGCGCTCCGTTCAGTTCCGGCGCCCAGGCGGCGTGCTCCAGGATGTTGAACACGGCCTGGCGGGCGCGGTCGGAGGTGGGGCGGGTCGCCTCGCCCGGCGGCGCAACGATGGCCTTGCCGCGATACTGGCCCGAGACAATGCGCATCAGGCCGCCTTCAACTTGCGACCCAGCCAGGACAGGCCGACGAGCAGCAGGATCATCACGATCCAGCCCCAGGGATGGGCCAGGCTGTAGAGGCTCAGGGTGCACATCACGCCCGGCAGCAGCGTCACCCGCAGCCAGATGTACCAGGCCTCGCCGGCCGGCATCGGCTCGGCCAGCTTGCCGATGAAGGCCGCATAGGCCCACAGCAGACCCATGGCCACGCCGAACAGGGCGACCAGGCCCAGATAGACCGGCAGCGCCTTGCCGCCCCCTTCCCATAGAAGCTCGGTGGCCAGCGGCAACAGGGCGATCAGGCCCAGCACCAGGAAGTTGAAGACGTCCAGGCCGCCATTGGCCTTGACCAGTCGGGCAAACACCCGGCGGTGGCTGAACCAGCCCACCCCGACCACCGCGAAGCTGACGGCATAGGCCAGGAGCTTGGGACCCATCTGGCTGAACAGGTCCGCGATGCCGCGCCACTCGTGCGGCGGATGGATCTCGATGGCCAGCAAGGTGATGGCGATGGCGAACACGGCGTCCGAAAACAGCACCAGCCGATGCAGATGCCCTGGGGTGGCGTCGCCCGAATCCCGATCACTCATGCTTAGTCCCCTTACAACCCGTAACCGGATGTGTGCCGTCCCGCGCGCCCTGCGGCAAGCACGCGCTTTACAAGATCGCGGCCCTTCCCTCTTAGTCGCCTCGATAGCAAGCGGTGAAGCGCAAGGGCGATCGGACGATGCGGATGGGCGAGCTGATGGAGGCGGTGAAGCGTTCGCGTTTCCTGGCCGACCTGTCGCCCTATGACCGCGACCCTTGGCGGACCGCCTTCGCCGTGCCGGTCGGCATGCTGGCTGGCGCCGTGGCGGGCCTGCTGGGCGCCATCAGCGCGACCTTGATCGGCCTGCTGGTGGTCAGCGGCCTGGACGGCGCGCCGGCGGCCGGCGACCTGTTCAGCGTCTTTTCCGATCCCAACCTGACCGAACCGACGGCGCGGCAGTCGCTGTTCTTCCTGGCCGTGCTGGCCGGCGTGAACCTGGGCGCGGCGGTCGGCTTCGTGTTCGCGGCCGGGGCGATCCACCACCGCCGGATCACCGACTACATCAATCGCGGCCAGGCCGTGCGCTGGCGGCTGCTGCTGGGCGGCCTGGTGTTGGTGGGCGTGGTGATGATCGCCGTCACCGGCGTCGCCGCCGCCCTCGGCGAGCAACTCGATCCGCCGCTGTGGACGGTCTCGCCGAACCTGGTGGGCCGCACCTTCTACGCGACCATGGCCATCGCCCTCTTGATCCTGGCTTCGGCCGCCGAGGAACTGGTGTTCCGCGGCTGGCTGCTAAAGCAAAGCGCCGCCTACATCCACAATCCCATCGTGCTGATGGTGCTGAACGGCCTGTTGTTCGCGGCCATCCACTTCGACCCCAATATCGACGCCTTCCTGGTTCGCGCGGCCATGGGCGCGGGCCTGACCTGGATGGCGCTGCGCCTGAGCGGCATCGAGCTGGGCATCGGCGCGCACGCGGCCAACAACGCCGTCATCCTGCTGCTGATCCGGCCGATGACCACGCGCCCCGACGCGCCGCACGAGTTCAAGGCCGGCCTGATCGCCAGCGCCCTGGTGGTGCTGGCCGGCTTCATCGGCGTGGCCGAGCTGTCGGTCCGCTGGCCGGCCCTGCGCCGCTGGACCGGAACCCAGACGCCGGCGACGGCCTAGGGCCAGAACGCCCCTAGCGCTTGGGACCACCGCGCGGGGCAGGACCGCGCGAGGGAGCCGAACCGCGAGCGGGCTTGGCCGCCCCCGGACGCGGCGCCGCTCGGCCTGGCTTTTCCGACACACGACGCGCTGCGCCATCGGCAGGCTTCGCGCCTGGACGCGCCGCCGCCGGCTTGCCGCGCGCGGCGGGTTTGCCGATGTCGATGAACTTGCTCTCGATCGACTTGGGCGCGCGCTTGGCCTTCGGCTGGGCGATGCCCTTGCTGGCGCCCTTGCTCGGCGCGTGGGGCGAGACCTTTTTCTTCGGCTTGGCCCAGCCGGCCTTGTAGACGGGTTTCTCGGACTTTTCCGGCGTATCGATCACCACCGCGCGGTCGGCGCGCGGCGCGCCGCGACGCTGCAGATCGCCGCCGCCGGGCGTGCCGGGGGCCTTCACCGCGGCGGCGATGCCGCTGAACTTTGGACGATCCCCCGTCGGCATGTTCTCTTCGGAGACGATGCCTTCCATCAGCTCGCGGATCACCCGCGGGCCGACTTCCTCGATCTGGCCGGCTTCCAGCGGTCCCAGGGCGAACGGGCCGTAGGACATGCGGATCAGGCGGTTGACCTTCAGGCCCAGGGCTTCCAGCACCTTGCGGACTTCGCGGTTCTTGCCCTCCGACAGGCTGACCGTGAGCCAGATGTTCTTGCCGCCGCCAGCCTTGTCGTGGGCCTTGTCGATCTTGGCCTCGATCGCGCCGTAGGTGACCCCCTCGACGGTGATCCCGTCCTTCAACTTGTCCAGCTTGGCCTGCGTCGTGTCGCCGAAGGCGCGGGCGCGATAGCGGCGGACCCAGGCGTTGCTGGGCGTCTCCAGCGCGCGCGACAGCTCACCGTCATTGGTCAGCAGCAGCAGACCTTCGGAGTTCAAGTCCAGGCGGCCGACCGAGATCAGGCGCGGCAGGTCCTTGGGCAGCGAGCCGAACACGGTCGGCCGGCCCTTGGGGTCGTTGTGGGTGGTCATCAGCCCGGTGGGCTTGTGGTAGCGGAAGATCCGCGTCGGCTCGCGCTCGGCCACCAGCTGGCCGTCGACGGTCAGGAAGTCGCCGGGCTGGACCTTGACCGCCGGAGTGGTCAGCACCTTGCCGTTGATCGCCACGCGACCGGCCTCGATCAGCCGCTCGACCTCGCGCCGCGACGCCACGCCGGCCCGCGCCAGGGCCTTGGCGACCCGTTCGCCGGGACCGCCGTCCAGCTCTCCGTCTTGACCGTCGAGTTGAGGCTCGTACAGGGGATCGTGTGGCTTGGTCATTTTCGGCGTCCTTCTCGGGCTGGGCGCATCTCTCGATGGGCTTTTGTTGGTAATGCGCACTGATCAGGACGAGGATCAAGACCACCGCATGATGCGCCTGGCGCTCTACGCCGCCCGCGCGGCGGCCGAGGCCGGCGAAACGCCGGTGGGCGCCGTGATCCTGGATCCGAAGACCGGCGAGATCATCGCCACCGCCGGCAACGGCCCGATCGCCGCTCATGACCCTACAGCCCACGCCGAGATCGCGGCCATGCGCGCCGCCGCCGCCAAGCTGGAGAACTACCGCCTGACCGACCTGACCCTGGTCGTCACCCTGGAGCCCTGCGCCATGTGCGCCGGCGCGATCAGCCATGCGCGGATCGGGCGGGTGGTGTTCGGGGCCGAGGATCCCAAGGGCGGCGCCGTCGTTCACGGCCCGAAGTTCTTCGCCCAGCCCACTTGCCACTGGCGGCCGGAGGTGACGGGCGGCGTGTTGGCCGAGGAGAGCGCGGACCTGCTGCGGGGGTTCTTCAGAGCCCGCCGCAAGAAACCTAGCTGAGCAGGGTCGAGCCCAGCAGCACCTTGGCGCCGGGCTTGCCGACCACCTGGTCGCAGGCCTTCTGCAGCTCGCGCGCGACATAGTCCATGTCCGGAGCCGCCCCGCCGCGCAGGCCGGCGGCATAGACCATCAGCACCTGGGCGAAGGCGGCGCGCAGGCGCGGCGTCGAGGCCTGGGCGCGGGTCATCAACACGGGATCCTTGGCCTGGATGCCGGCCTCGACGGTCATCACGCCCCGGCGGCCGTCGCGGCGCAGGACGATGGCGTTGATCGGATCGAGAGCGAAATAGGTCGGCGGCGCCTTCTTCTCTTCACCACCGCCGTGACCGGCGAAGGCGACGCTCGGCGCGGCCAGGGAGCCGGCAGCGAGGGCGGCGATCAGGGCGAACGGGAGGAGGCGGTTGCGGCGCATGAGGTCTTGTATCGCGTCGTGGTTGACGTCCTCTTTACGTCTGCGGGCGTACGCAAAGGCGTTAACCACGAGTCGTCGCGGCGCCTGGGAGGCTCGCGCACGTCGCAGGAGGCAGACCTTGGGCCGTTTTTCCCCCAAATCCCTCGATCTGGACGGCAAGGTGATCCTGGTCACCGGCGGCACCGGCTCCTTCGGCCGGCGCTTCATCGAGACCGTCCTGCGCCGCTATTCGCCGCGGAAGGTGATCATCTATTCCCGCGACGAATTGAAGCAGAGCGACATGCAGCTCGAGATGCGCGAACAGTTCGATGAAGCCACCTATGGCAAGCTGCGCTTCTTCCTGGGCGACGTCCGCGACCGCGAGCGCCTGACCCTGGCCCTGCGCGGCGTCGACATCGTCATCCACGCCGCGGCCCTGAAGCAGGTGCCGGCGGCCGAGTACAATCCGTCCGAGTGCATCCACACCAACGTGCTGGGCGCCGAGAACGTGGTCTGGGCCAGCCTCAATAACGCCGTGAAGCAGGTCGTGGCCCTGTCGACCGACAAGGCCTGCAACCCGACCAACCTCTATGGCGCGACCAAGCTGGCCTCGGACAAGACCTTCGTGGCGGCCAACAACCTGTCGGGCGACATCGGCACGCGCTTCTGCGTCGTGCGCTACGGCAATGTGGTCGGTTCGCGCGGCAGCGTCGTGCCGCTCTACCGCCGCCTGCTCGCCCAAGGCGCCACCGAACTGCCGGTCACCGACCCCCGCATGACCCGCTTCTGGATCACCCTGAACGAGGGCGTCGACTTCGTGCTCTCGTCGTTGACCATGATGCGCGGCGGCGAGATTTTCGTGCCCAAGATCCCCTCGATGGCCATGCCCGACCTGGTGAAAGCCATGTCGCCGGACGCCGGCATGAAGGTGGTCGGCATCCGGCCCGGCGAGAAGCTGCACGAGATCATGATCAGCGCCGACGACGCGCGCTCGACCGTCGAGTTCGAGGACCGCTACGCCATCGAGCCCAACTTCGCCGAGTTCGGCCGCGCGCCCTATTCGGAAGCCGACGGCGCCAAGCGCGTGGCCGAGGAATTCTCGTACAGCAGCGACAACAATCACGACTGGCTGACGCCCCAGGGCCTGCTGGACATGCTGGAGGAGAAGGCCGCGCGATGAGCGGTTTCCTCCCCTACGGCAAGCAGACGATCGAGGACGACGACGTCGCGGCCGTCGCGGAGGCCCTGCGCGGCGACTTTCTCACCACCGGCCCGACCGTCGAGGCCTTCGAGACCGCCTTCGCCAGAAAGGTCGGGGCGCAGCACGCCATCGCCGTCTCCAACGGCACCGCCACCCTGCACCTGGCGATGATGGCCCTGGGCGTCGGCGCCAATAACGAAGATGGGGGCGATGTCTGCATCGCGCCGTCGGTCACCTTCCTGGCCACCGCCAACTGCGCCCGCTATGTCGGGGCCGAGGTGGTGTTCGCCGATGTCGATCCCGACAGCGGCCTGATGACCCCCGACACCCTGGGCAAGGCGCTGAACGGCATCAAGGGAAAGCGGGTCAAGGCCGTGCTGCCCGTTCACCTGCGCGGCGACGTCTGCGACCTGCCGGCCCTGAAGGCCATGGCCTCGGCGTCCGGCGCGGTGCTGGTCGAGGACGCGCCCCACGCCCTGGGCTCGGTCGGAACGTTCAACGGCGTCGCCCACCCGGTCGGCGACTGCGCCTATTCCAGCTTCGCCAGCTTCTCGTTCCATCCGGTCAAGACGCTCGCCACCGGCGAAGGCGGCATGCTGACCACCAATGACCCTACGCTGGCGGCCAAGGCCCGACTGCTGCGCTCGCACGGCATGGTCCGCGAGCCCGGCGGCGATCCGTGGTGGTACGAGATGCCGGAGCTGGGCTTCAACTACCGCATCCCCGACGTGCTCTGCGCCCTGGGCCTGTCGCAGCTGAAGAAGCTGGATCGCTTCGTCGCCCGCCGGCGTGAACTGACGGCGCTCTACGCCAAGCTTCTCGCCGAACGGACGCCACGCGTGCGCCTGGCCAGCAGCCCCGCCCATTCGAGCCCGGCCCTGCACCTGCTGACCGTGCTGATCGACTTCGAGGCCGAGGGCCTGTCGCGCCGGACGGTGGTCGAGAGCCTGAAGGCTCAGGGGATCGGGACCCAGGTCCACTACATCCCGGTCCACCGGCAGCCGTACTATGTGAACCGCCAGGGCCTGGCCGACCTGCCCGGCGCCGACGCCTGGTACGCCCGCTGCCTGACCCTACCGCTGTATCCGACCATGGCCGACGGCGACGTCGAGCGTGTCGTGGACGCGCTGGCCAAGATACTCGGCTAGCCCGGAACGCTCACCTGGCTGACCGGCGTGATGTCGGTGAACTTCGGCACGTCGCCCAGCACCTCGGCCGCCCGCGGCCCGCCCAGCGAGGCCTGCAGCGCCGCCGCATCGCGGAAGGTGATGTTGACGATCACCCCGAACGGCGCGGGTGAGCCGTCCGGGCCGGGCAAACCTTTGAGCACCTGCACGTCGGTCAGGCCCGTAGGCGTGAAGGCCTCGCGCACCAACGGGATATGGACGTCGTCGTAATAGGCCTGATCGAACTTCGCGCCGGGCGTGGCGGGATAGAGGACGGTGAACACGACCATGGCGGTCTCCCGGAGATGAAGACGCCAGCCTACGCGGCGCCGTCGGGGAAGAGGCAAGGCCATTAAATAAAAGTCAGGCGCCTCCATTCAACGACGCCAGGGCCTCTAAGCTTCAGTAGCCAATTCGAGGGGTCTCTATGTTTCGCATCGTCCGTGTTCTCGCCGTCAGCGTCGCCGTCCTGGCGGCGACCACCGCCCAGGCGCAGGACTACAAGCCGACCTTTCATCCCGACACGCTGAAGGGGCCGCCGGCCGGCAAGGTCAACGAGGTGCTGGTGTTGGGCACCACCCATCTGTCTGGCCTGCCCAAGACCTTAGACATGGCGCTGCTGAACCCGCTGATCGATCGCCTGGCCGCCTGGAAGCCGACGGGCATCGCCACCGAGGACCTGTCGGGCCTGCAGTGCGACGCCCTGCGCCGCTATCCGACCCGCTATGCCGCGACGGTGAAGAGCTATTGCTACGACCCGAGCAAGGCGGGCGAGGCCGTCGGCCTGGACGTGCCGGCCGCCAACGCCGAGGCCGAGCGCCTGCTGGCCGCCTGGCCGGCCAACCCCACGACCGCCCAGCGCCGGCGTCTGGCGGCGGTGTTCATGGCGGCGGGCGAGCGCAACTCGGCCCTGGTCCAGTGGCTGCGCCTGCCGGAGGCCGAGCGCCACGCCGGCGACAGCCTCAATGACGAGCAGGTCGCCTTCCTGAAGTCGTTCCAGACCCGCCGCAACGAGACCACCGTGATCTCGGCCGTGCTGGCCGCGCGCCTGGGCCACGAGCGGCTGTGGAGCGTCGACGACCACTCGGCCGACACCCCCGACAGCAGCGATCCGGCCGAACAGAAGGCCGCCGAGGCCGCGATCATGAAAGCCTGGGACAATCCGGTCAGCCACGTTCGCCGCGCCGAGGACGGCAAGCTGCAGGCAGGTCTCGACAAGCCGGACGGCATGCTGAACCTCTACCGCTTCTACAACAGCGCCGACGCTCAATTGCTGGCCTACAAAGGCGACTTCGGCGCGCAATTCGTAGAGCCCTCGCCGCAGGGGTTTGGCCGGCAGTATCTGGGCTACTGGGAGACCCGCAACCTGCGCATGGTCGCCAACATCCGTGACGTGCTGGGCCAGCACCCGGGCATGCGGATGCTCGCCATCGTCGGCGCCTCGCACAAGGGCTATTACGAGGCCTATCTGAACCAGATGCACGACGTGCGGCTGGTCAGCGCCGACGCCGTGTTGCGCTGATCGCCTAGCGGCTCCTGGCGTAGGCGGCCGCCGTCATCCGCGCCATGGCCTTGAGCTCGGCGCGGCTGCAGCGCTCGCGCAGCACGATCATGCGCCAGTAAAGCGGTCCCATCAGGAAGTCGGTCGCCAGGCGGCGATCGACGTCCGCCGGCAGCTCGCCGCGCGCGATCGCGCGATCGATCAGGGTCAGCACCTTGACCGCGCTGCCGGCCGAGGTGGGACGCAGCGCCGCCGCCAAGGCGGGCTCCCAGGCCATGGTCGCATAGAGGTCGGGCATGATGCGGCGCACCAGCGGATGGCGCATCAGCCGCCGGCCGGCCAGGCCCATGGCGTAGAGATCAGCCTCCAGCGAGCCACAGTCGCCAGACTCGAGGCGACCAGGGATCGTCTTGGTCAGCTGTGAGACAAGATCCTGCGCCATGTCGGCCTTGGAGCGCCAACGGCGGTAGAGCGCGGCCTTGCCCACACCGGCCTTGCGCGCCACGGCGTCCAGGCTCAGCGCGCTGTAGCCGACGCGCGCCCACTCCTCGAAGAAGGTCTGGGCCAGGGCGTCGGTGATCTGCGGCCGCCGCACGGCCGCCCCGCTCGGGCGTTCGGTGCGCGCCTGCGATGCGATGGAACAGTTGTGTTCCGTCGACACTTGTTCTATCTCGTCGAGACGATCCTGTTCCATCGGCAAAGCGTTAGCCTTTGGCTGACCTCAAGCCAAGCGTCTCGGAGAGATGATTTGGAAGGCAAGCGCGTTACCGTCGTCGGCGCCTCGGGAACCTTGGGCGGCGATATCGTCAAGGCGCTGCTCGACCGGGGCGCCCAGGTGCGGGTCATGGTCCGGGCGACCAGCAACCGCACGAGGCTGGAGGCGCTGGGCGTCACGGACTTCCTGGTGGCCGACCTCAACGACCCGGCCTCGTTGCGCCAGGCCTTGGCGGTGCAGCCGCGCGCCGATGCAGTCATCGCCAGCGCCGCGGGCTTCACGGCCCATTCGGCCAAGACCAAGGCCGACAACTCCAAGACCGACACCGAGGGTTATCGCAACCTGATCGACGCGACCAAGGGCGCGGGTATTCCGCGGTTCATCCTGATCTCGATCCTCGGCTGCGATCGCGCGCCCGGCGTGCCGCATTTCTCCCAGAAGTTCGAGGCCGAGACCTATCTCGCCCAGACCGGCCAGCCGTATCTGGCCCTGCGCGCCGGGGCCTTCCTGGACCGCGCCCGAGACATCGTGCCGGCCAACCTCGCCAAGGGCGTCTTCCCCGATATCCTGCCGGACGTACCGATGGCCCTGGTCTATTCGCGCGACCTGGCGCGCTACGCGGCGCAGGCGGCGCTGGATCTTCCGGATACAGCGTTGAACCAGAGCGTCGATATCGGCGGCGATGTCCCGGCCACCGGCGCGATGGTCGCTGAAGCCTTCACTCGCGTGCTGGGCCGACCGATCGTCGCCAAGCCCGTCTTTTCGCCGCTGATCTTCGCCCTGGCGCCGCTGCTGGCGCTGTTCCAGCCCCGCCTGCGCGACAATCTCGCCGTGATGACGTGGCTGCGGAAGGGCGGCTATGTCAGCCAGGATCCGCTCAAACAAAAGGCTCTGTTCGGCGAACTGCCCACGGTCGACGAGGCCGTGGCGCGCTACGTCCGGGACAAGGGGCTGGCCTAGGCCGCCTGCGACACCAGGGTCTTCAAGAGGTCCATGGTCTGAGGCGAGCTGGCCAGCTGTTCGCGGGAGCTCGGATCCTTGGCCAGCTTGAGGGCCTCGTTACGGGCCTTATCGGCGACGGGACCGGTCGGACCAGCCTCGCCCAGAGCCAGCTTGGCCAGCAGCTGCAGGCGGTGCGGCAGCGGCGCCGGCGCGCGCACCAGCATGGTCAGCAGGCGCGTGTCAGCCTCGATCAACGCGCCGATGTCGCCCAGCTTGGCGCACAGCGGCTCGAAGTCCTCGCGCACCAGGCCCGAGCGGACCAGCTGGCGCTGCAGGCCCGCCAGGTTGCCGAGCTTGGCGACCGGCGAGTCGGGGCCGGCGCGCAGCTCCTTCTCGAAGCGCATGGCGCTGATATTGGCGTTCAGCCAGCGGGCGGTGTTGCGCTTGTTGACCGCGCCCATGACGTTCTCGGCCAGGCGGATCAACATCTTGATCTCTTCGTAGGCCGAGCGGTCTCGGCCCAGCAGCGCTTCGATGAAGTCGCCGTTCAATAGGGTCTTGGAGCGCGCCGTGAAGGCGCCCTGGATGTCCTCGGCCTGCAGGATGCGGCCGGCGGCGGCCGTCAGGCTCATGGCCAGGGCGCGCAGGAACTCGATCTCGGCCTCGGCGTCGGTGGGCTTGAGGCGACGCACGCCGTTCAGCTCGGCCAGCACGCGCTGGGCGATGGCCTTGCGGACGGACGGGAAATTATCGCCCGCCAGCCATTCGCCCAGGCGCTTGGCGGTGCCCGACAGCTCCGGCATCACGTTGCGGACGCTGGCTTCGATCTTGATCAGGGCTTCGACGGCGACGCCGCCGGTCAGGCGGGTCATGGCCGCCAGGGTGACGCCCAGGTCCTCGTTGGTGGTGTCCAGCAGGTCGGCCATGCCGGCGCGCGAGCCGATGATCTCGGCCAGCGGCTGCTCGATGGCGGCCAGGGCCGCGACGCGGGCGCGCGGCTCGTCCGGCGCGGCGTCGGCCAGGTCCAGCAGGCGGGCGATCTTGGCGCTCCAGCTGACCGCCGGGGCGATCGAGGCGGCGACGCCCGCGCCCAGCAGGAAGGCGCGATCGGGGTCGGCGACCAGGCGCTCGGCGGCCTTGGCGAAGCCTTCCTTGTCGAGATCCGGCAGCGCGCCCTTCTTGAAGGCCTTGTTCAGGTTGGCGATCGTGCGTTCGACCAGCCCTTGGAAGTGACGGATGACCTCGTGCACGGTCTGGCCGCGCGCTTCGGCTTCCGGAATGGCGATCTTCTGCAGGGCGTGCTGCAGGTCGGTGCCGGACGCTTCCAGCTTCTCGACCAGGTCGGGGCGGTGCAGCAGCTCGAACGGCGAGGCCTTGTGGCGGACCAGAAAGCCTTCCAGCAGGCGGCCGATCCGGTCACGGGCGTGAGAGGTGTAGAGGTCGGCCGGCTGCACGCACAGGGGGTCGCGGTCCTCGACCTCCTTCTTGGGCTTGCCGCCGTCGACCATGCCCTTGGTGAAGATGGCGATGGACTTGTATTCGCCGGTCGCGGGGTCGAGCGTTTCCTTGCTGACGCGGACCGCGATGGCGCGGTTCTGCACGAGCACGTCCTCGGCCACCTGCAGCGCATGCGTGCGGTTTTCCGTGGCGATTTCAAGCGTCCACTGCGCGCCGACTTTCCGTCGGACAAAGAGCTCGTAGTGAACTTGGCCCATGCCTGCCCCGCTGAAGGAGACCTCACTATGGGTCGCCAGACCTTAAGGTGAGGTTGAGGAACAGGCCGGCTTTGAGGACGCCCGCGCCGCAATGGCGCCTTTCTGGAGCCGCAAAGCCCAGGAAGAAGCAGGGAAAGCTTTGCCGCTCCACGCGTTGAAGCCAGGACGTTCGACCGATAGGATCGGACGACGCAAGATAAGGCTAAGGACAAGAACGACCAGATGGCCGCCATCACGCTCATTGACGACGACGAGAACATCGTCGCCTCGGTCTCCCTGGCGCTGGAAAGCCACGGCCACGCCGTGAAGGCTTACTATGACGGGGTCGCCGGCCTGGAAGGCGTCGAGGCCAGCCCGCCGGACCTGGTGATCCTCGACGTGAAGATGCCGCGCATGGACGGCATGGAAGTGCTGCGGCGCCTGCGCCAGACGTCCGAGATCCCGGTGATCATGCTGACGTCGAAGGACGACGAGATCGACGAGATCCTCGGCTTCAACCTCGGCGCCGACGACTACATGCACAAGCCGTTCAGCCAGCGCCTGCTGCTGGAGCGGGTGAAGGCCGTGCTGCGCCGCGCCCGTCCGGACGACGAGGAACTAGCCCCGATGGCCGGTTCGGCCGCCGCGGCGGCGGGCTCCAAGGTCATGAAACGCGGCAAGCTCACGCTCGACCCGGCCCGCCACGACAGCCTGTGGGACGGCCGCCCCGTGCGCCTGACCGTCACCGAGTTCCTGCTGCTGCAGGCCCTGGCCCAGCGCCCGGGCTTCGTGAAGAGCCGCGACAACCTGATGGACGCCGCCTACGACGATCAGGTCTATGTCGACGACCGCACGATCGACAGCCACATCAAGCGCATGCGCAAGAAGTTCCGTCAGGTCGATTCCGAGTTCGACTCCATCGAGACCCTGTACGGCGTTGGCTACCGTTACCGCGAGTCCTGAGACCGTCAGCTCTGACGCTGCCGACCAAGCGGCCCCCAAGGCCAGGCGACGCTTCGCCTGGCCGCGCGGGTCCAAGCTTGGCCGGCTGATCATCACGCTCAATGTGCTGGCCCTGGCGATCGTGGTCGTCGGGGCGCTGGTGCTGAACGAGCTGCGCAGCGGCCTGATCGCCGCGCGCATCGACAGCCTGACGACCCAGGGCGAGCTGATCGCCAACGTCATCGACCAGACCGCCACGGTCGGCGAGCCCGAGCCGGCGCTCGATCCCTATGTCGCCAGCCAGTTGCTGCAGGTGCTGTTCATCCCGCGCAACCAGCGCGCCCGCCTGTTCGACGCCCACGGCAAGGCCCTGGCCGACTCGTTCGTGGTCGCCGACCGCGTCGACTGGAAGGTGCTGCCCCCGGCCCGCAAGCCGGGTGACAAGGACGCCGCGCCGCATCTGACCCCCGCCGCCCAGGCGCGCGCCGAAAAGGCCCGCAAGGCGCTGGCCAACGAGATCGCCCAGGCCATGAAGGGCCGCATCGCCGCGGGCGCCCGCATGTCCGAGGACGGCGAGCGTGTGGTGTCGGTGTCGATCCCGATCCAGCACGTCCGCGCCGTCCTGGGCGTCCTGACCCTGGAAGCCGGCGACGTCGACGAGATCATCTCGGCCGAGCGCAAGGCCCTGCTGCCGTTCATCATCGTGGCCATGACCGCGATCCTGGTCTCCAGCGTGCTGCTGCACCGCCTGATCGCCGTGCCGGTCCTGCGCCTGGCCCGCGCCGCCGACCATGTGCGCCTGCAGGGCGCGCGCGCCATCTCGCTGCCCGATCTTTCCGAGCGCCGCGACGAGCTGGGCGACCTGTCGCGCTCGCTGGAGGACATGACCCATTCGCTGTCGGAGCGCATGGACGCCATCGAGCGCTTCGCAGCCGACGTGGCCCACGAGATCAAGAACCCCCTGACCTCGATCCGCTCGGCCATCGAGACCCTGGATCTGGTCACCGACCCCGCCGCCCGGGCGCGGCTGCTGGCCATCCTGCAGAACGACGTCAACCGCCTGGACCGCCTGGTCACCGACATTTCCAACGCCTCGCGCCTGGACGCGGAGCTGTCGCGCGAGCATCCCAAGGCGATCGACCTGGCCAAGCTGCTGGGCGAGGTCTCCAGCCTCTACGAGGCCCAGCTGCGGCCTGGCCCCGCCCCGGGCAGCGTGCGCGTGCGCTTCGGCGCCGAGGCCCCGCGCCCGATCCTGGTGATGGCCCGCGAGACCCCGATCGGCCAGGTGTTCCGCAACCTGATCGACAACGCCCGCTCGTTCAGCCCGGACGACGGCGAGGTGCGGGTCATGCTGATCCGCCAGCGTGGCAAGACGACCGTGGTGGTGATCGTCGACGACGACGGTCCGGGCATGCCGCCCGACAATCTCGAGACCATCTTCGAGCGCTTCTACACCTCGCGCCCCAAGGGCCGGGCGTTCGGCGGCAATTCGGGCCTGGGCCTGTCCATCGCCCGCCAGATCGTCGAGGCGCATGGCGGCCAGATCCACGCCGAGAACCGCAAGGACGAGGCCGGGAACGTCGCCGGGGCCCGCTTCGTCGTCGAACTGCCGGAAGTCCGCGAGTGATTCGTCATGCCGGCCTGATCGCCCTGCGCCAGGACGGCGTCTGGCGGGGCGCTCTGATCGAAGGCCCCTCGGGAATCGGCAAGAGCGACCTGGCGCTGCGCGCGCTCGACGCCGGCTTCCGGCTCGTGGCCGACGATCGCGTGGTCGTCTTTGCTTCCGGCGGGCGTCCCTACGGCAAGGCGCCCGAAACTCTGGCCGGCCTGCTGGAAGTGCGCGGCCTGGGCGTGATCGACGCCGCGGCCCTGCCTTTCTGCGAGATCGCCCTGGTCATCCGCTGTGTCGAGGACCCCGTCGCCGTGGAGCGCCTGCCCGACCCGCGATCGGTGACGATAACGGGCGTTTCTGTTCCCGTTTTCGACCTGTGGCCGCGAGAACCCTCCGCCCCCTTGAAAATCCGACGCATGATGCAGTCTCTTGGAGTCGCTCCCTAACGAGCGTATCAAGGCCGCCCGCGCGACGCTCTCCCGGTCGCCGCGGAATGGGGATCCCTGTTGAGATACAAGGCATGATCGGGCTCGTGATCGTGACGCACGGGCGTCTGGCGGAAGAATTCGTCTCCGCCATGGAGCATGTCGTGGGCCCGCAGGCCGCCGTGAAGGCGATCTGCATCGGTCCCGAAGACGACATGGAACGCCGCCGTTCGGACATTCTGAAGGCTTGCGCCGAGGTCGACACCGACGGCGACGGCGTCATCCTGCTGACCGATATGTTCGGCGGCACGCCCAGCAACCTGGCCATCTCGGTCATGGAGCAGACCAAGGCCGAGGTCATCGCCGGCCTGAACCTGCCCATGCTGATCAAGCTGGCCAGCGTGCGCCAGCGCGAGACCCTGCAAGCCTGCGTCGCCCACGCTCAAGAGGCTGGACGCAAGTACATCTCCGTGGCCTCCTACGTGCTCGCGGGGGAAAAGTAGGGCATGGCTTCAAGAACGGTCGAGATCGTCAACGAGCGCGGACTGCACGCGCGGGCCTCGGCCAAGTTCGTGAAGATGGCGTCGGGTTTCGACGCCGAAGTGACCGTCAGCCGCGAAGGCTCGTCCGTCGACGCCCGCTCGATCATGGGCCTGATGATGCTGGCCGCCGGCATCGGCTCGACCATCGACATCACCGCCGAAGGCCCTGAGGCCGAACCGGCCGTCGAGGCCCTGTGCGAACTGGTCGCCAACCGCTTCGACGAAGAGCGCTAGGCCCAGCCACGCTTCCCGCTCATCGCGAGCGCACCCCAAATTCAACCATGATGCGAATGTCACGGAACGATGTTATCGTTCGTGGACTGGTTGGGGGCGAGGATGGTGGATCTCCCGGATCGGCGAGCCAAGGCTCGCTATGACATCGCACTGGCGGCGGCGCAGCGCTGGGCCTCGCGCGGCCAGACCCGAGAAGACAACATCGCCGATGTGAATCTGGGCGGCGCAGGCGCGGCGGATTCGGCCGACCGGCAGATCGACTACAAGGTTCGCGAGGACCGGCTGGACAAGGCGCGGGTGCTCAGCGCCAACGGCCTGCTGTCGCGCGCCCTGGAGCGACGCATCGGTCCCAGCCTGGACTTCGACCGCTATCCGCCCAGCGAGCAAGCGCGCCAGGCCGGCCGCCCCGTGGCGCGGATCACCCAGGGCGACGGCAAGGAGCTGGCCCCCGTGGCCATCGCCACCGGCTTCCTGATCGCCCGCGGCCTGCTGCTGACCAATCATCACGTGTTGCCCAGCGCCGGCGAGGCGCAGGGGCTCTTCGCCAACTTCCTCTACGACTACAACGAGCGCGGCGTGGCGACCGGGCGCTACTGCCCCCTGGCGCCCGAGGCCTTCTTCTACGCCGACGAGGCGCTGGACTTCGCCCTGGTGGCCGTCGAGCCGGCCGACGGCGCGGCGCTCGACGACCTGGGCGTCGTGCCATTGATCGAGGCCACGCCCAAGATCCTGGTCGGCCAGCCGGTGAACATCATCCAGCACCCGGACGGCCAGGGTAAGACCTATGCGATCCGCGCCAACCGGCTGGTCGACATCCTCGACACCGGCTTCCTGCACTATGAGACCGACACGCTGGGCGGAGCGTCGGGCGCGCCGGCCTTCAGCCAGAACTGGGAGCTGGTCGCCCTGCACCACAGCGGCGTGCCGCGGGTCGAGAACGATCGCATCCTCGATCGCCAGGGCCGGGAATGGGATCCCGAAAAGCAGAACGACGACGACATCGACTGGATCGCCAATGAAGGCGTGCGGGTCAGCGCCATGGTCTCGGCCCTGAAGGCCGTGAAGATGGACACTCCTGTTCGGCAGGCGCGTCTCGACGAACTGCTCAAGACCACCGGCGACCCGCTGCAGATGGTCGAGCGGATCGCCAACCAGGCGGGCCTGCCCCCCTCGAACCCAACCCACACCCAGCCAGGGAATACGGACGTGGCGCAGAACATCTTCAATTTCTCGGGCCCGGTGACGATCAACATCCAGGGCCCCACGGTGATGGCCAGCGCGACGGCCGATGTCGTCGTGGCGGCCAAGCCGATCGGCGCGCTGGAGAAGCGCCAGCTGTTCGACCCCAACTACGCCACGCGCGACGGCTACCAGGACGACTTCCTGGGCCTGAAGATCCCTACCCCGACTGTCGGCGCAGGTCGTCTCGACGAGATGTACCGCGACCGCAAGGGCCAGATCATCGAGCTGCCCTACCACCACTTCTCGCTGGCGATGAACGAGAAGCGCCGGCTGTGCATGTGGACCGCCTCGAACGCCGACTACAGCGAGAACGTCCGCGACGAGCGTCCCCGCGCCGACTTCGGCGGCGAGGACTGGCGCCTCGACCCGCGGGTGCCCGACAGCCTTCAGATCCAGGACGCCGACTTCTACAAGCCGGCCGGCCGCATCGACCGCGGCCACATCGTGCGCCGCGACGACAATTGCTGGGGCGTCGACAACAGCAGCTTCGACGAGATCGCCTTCGCCAACGCCGACACCTATCACTGGACCAACTGCACGCCGCAGCACGAGGCGTTCAACCAGGAACAGGCCAAGAAGCCCGAGTACAAGGGCGTGCCGGGCATCTGGGGCGGGCTGGAGATGCTGGTCGCCAAGTCGCTGGCCAAGAACGACCGCAAGGCCTCGATCTTCGCCGGCCCGATCCTCGACAACCGCAACGACCCCAACGCCGACTTCGGCAAGGGTCCGATCCAGTACCCAAGCCGGTTCTGGAAGATCATCATGATCAACGACAAGATCGCCGGCCTGATGGCCTACGGCTTCATCCTGGACCAGGGGCCGGTGCTGGCGCGCTTCGGCATCGAACGGATCGACGTCTCACGCTTCGCCGCCCACCAGGTTCCGATCGACGATATCGAGGCTGCGACCGGCCTGACCTTCGACCAAGCGATCCACGACGCGGACGTCATGAAGGGCCAGGACAGCCATGCCCTCGCGGCGCTGGAAGAGGTCAAGCACACCCCGACAGTCGCCGTCCCCGACGTCCAGCCCGCGCAGGTCTAGGCAGGCTACTCCGCCGCCACGATCTCGTGGGTGTGGGCCTTGGCCTCGACATGGACCTTGCCGCCCATCGGCCGCAGATCCAGGTCCTGGAACAGCTGGCTGTCCTCGTCCTGGCCCGGCAGCGGGGTGGTCAGCAGCTTGCCGCCGACGAAGATCGAGTTGGCCCCGGCCATGAAGCACAGGGCCTGCAGCTCGCGGCTCATGCCCTCGCGCCCGGCCGACAGGCGGACCATCGATTTGGGGCAGACGAGGCGGGCGACGGCGATGGTGCGGATAAATTCGATCGCGTCGATCGCCTTGCCTTCCGCCAGGACCCGGTCGCCCAGCGGCGTGCCGCTGACGGGCACCAGGCCGTTGATCGGCAGGCTATCGGGATGGGACGGCAGGGTGGCCAGCTGGTGCAGCAAACCGGCGCGATCGCGACGCTGCTCGCCCATGCCGACGATGCCGCCGCAGCAGGTGCTCATGCCAGCGTCGCGGACGTGGGCCAGGGTGTCGAGACGCTCCTGATAGGTGCGGGTCGTCACCACGTCCTTGTAGTAGTCCGGACCGGTGTCGAGGTTGTGGTTGTAGTAGTCGAGGCCGGCCTCCTTCAGGGCCTTGGCCTGATCGGCGCTCAGCATGCCCAGGGTGGCGCAGGTCTCCAGACCCAGGGCCTTCACCTCGCCGATCATCGAGGCCAGCTTGGGCAGGTCGCGGTCCTTCAGCTCGCGCCAAGCCGCGCCCATGCAGAAGCGTTGGGCGCCGCCGTCGCGAGCGGCGCGGGCCTTGGCCACCACGTCCTCGGTGGCCATCAACTTCTCGGCCTTCAGGCCGGTCTTGAAGTGAGCCGACTGGCTGCAATAGCCGCAGTTCTCGGCGCAGCCGCCGGTCTTGACCGAAAGGAGTTGCGACAGCTGCACTTCCGACGGGTCGAAATGCGCGCGGTGCACGCTCGCCGCCTGGAAGACCAGCTCCATGAAGGGCAGATCGAACAGGGCCTCGACTTGCGCGAGGGTCCAGTCATGGCGGGGCTGCGAAGCATTGATCGTACTCATGGCGCGCACGTTTGGACCCGTGCATCAGGCTTGGCAAGACGCCGGCGACGCGGCATGACCTTGCGGGAGCCGAGGCGGCCTCCAGGAGTTGGTCAGGTCATGGATCGCGAGATCGAACTGAAGTTCCTGATCCCGCCCGAGGCGGCGCAGGAGGTCCTGACCCAGCTTCAGGGCGAAGGCGCCGTGCGCCAGCTGGACGCCACCTATTTCGACACGCCCGGCCACACCTTGCGCAAGGCGGGCTTTGGCCTGCGGGTGCGCGACGGCGAGGGCGGTCGCAAGCAGACCTTGAAGTCGGCCTCGGCCGGCGGCGTGTTCTCGCGCGGCGAATGGGAGGAACGGATCGCCGGTCCCGATCCCGATCGCGACGCCCTGGCCCGCACGCCGGCCGCCGCCATGCTGGCCGGCGCGGTCCTAGCGCCGGTGTTCAGCGCCCGCGTCCAGCGCACCGTGCGGCTGGTCGAGATCGGCGGCGCGACGATCGAGGCCGCGCTCGACCAGGGACAGCTGCTGGCCGGCGACCGCCAGGCCGCGGTCTGTGAGCTGGAGCTGGAGCTGAAGAGCGGCCCGGCCAGCGCGCTGTTCGACCTGGCGCGCGACATCGCCCGACACACGCCGCTGCGACTGTCGCTGATCAGCAAGGCCGAACGCGGCTATGGCCTGGCCGCCGGCGACGAGACGCCCTCGCCGCGCCGACAGGGCTTGGCGCTGGATCCGCACGCCACGGTCGGCGAGGCCTTGCAGACCCTGGGCCAGGCGGATCTGGCCCATCTCTGCGCGGCCCTGGAGTCGCTGCGCGAGCGGCCCGAGCCGCAGGGCGTCCACCAGGCCCGCGTCGCCACCCGCCGCCTGCGGGCGTTGCTGAAGATCTTCAAGCCGCTGGCCGCGGATCCCGCCGCCTTGTTGCTGGACGAGGGCCTGCACGGGCTGGCCGCCGAATTCGACATGGCCCGCGATCTCGACGTGTTCATCGGCGAGGCCTGGGAAAAGGCCGGCCAGGGCGCGCGCTTTGCCGGACGCGACGACTTCGAGCGGGCGCTGAGCGCCGCGCGCGCCAACGCCTATCTGCGCATGGAGGCGGCCGTGGCCAGCGCCCGGACTCGCGAAGTGCTGCTGGAGGCGGCCGCCTGGCTGGAGACCGGCGACTGGTCGCGCGATCCGGCGCTGGCGAACTTGCGCGACAGCCGCGCCGACGCCTTCGCCGCGGAGGTCCTGGACCATCGGCTCAAGCAGGTGAAGAAGCGCGCCAAGGCTTTCGAAGCCCTCGACGCCCATGATCGCCACCAGCTGCGGCTGAAGGGCAAGACCCTGCGCTACGCCGCCGAGGACCTGGCCCCATTGTTTCCGGACCATCCCAAGCGCGTCGCCAGCTTCCTGGAGGCCTCGCGCGCCGTGCAGGACACGCTGGGCGCCCTGAACGATCGCAGCGTCCGCGAGACCCTGGTGGAAACCGTGACCCAAGGCGACGAAACCCAGGCGCGCGACGTCCTGCGCATCGCCCTGGCCGACGACGAAGCCGACCTGGTCCGCGCGGCCCGCAAGGCGCTGGACACGCTGCTGGACGCCAAGACCTTCTGGTAAGGCGGGCCCGATGTCCTAGCGCGCGGCCCGGGCGATCGACCGGACTACCGCAGTGTTCAGCGGCTTAGCGCCCCTTCGACACCAGCTCATAGGTGTCGGCGTCGCGAGCGACCATCCTGACCGGCAGCACTTGCGACACCGAGCGGCCGAACCGCTCGATGTCGCCCGTCTTGAAGACGCCGGTGATGCGCAAGGCCGCGACCTTGGGGTCCTTGATGACGATCTGGGCGCGCGTGTAGCGGTTCAGCAGCTGGATCGCGTCGGACAGCGGCTGGTCTTGAAATTCGACGACGCCCTGCTTCCAGGCCAGGGCCTCGTCGAGGTCCGCCGACGAGACCTTGCCAGCCCCCCCGTCCTGGGCCGCGAAGGCCTGGCCGGGGACCAGCTTGACCAGCGGGGCGGCGGGGCGTCCCGGCGCCGAGGCCACCGAGACGCTGCCCTGCGCCAGCACGACCCGGACCGCGCCGGGTGCCAGCCGAACGTCGAACTGGGTGCCGAGCGCCGTGACCACCCGCCCGTCCGCCTCGACGGCGAAGGGGTGGGCCTTGTCGTGGGCCACGTCGAAGAAGGCATGGCCGTTCAGCAAGCGCACGTCGCGGCGGCCGCCGGTGAAGGCGACATCGACGGCGCTGTCGGCGTCCAGGGTGACGCGCGTGCCGTCCGGCAGGTCGACGATCGACTTCTGGCCCTTGCCGGTCACGTAGTCGGCTCGCCCGACGGCGGCGAGGGAGGCGGTCTCGTTGACGGCGACCTGGGTCGGCTTGCCGGACCGGTCGAACCAGCCCTGCTGGCCGCCTATCAGCAATGCCGCCGACACGGCGACCACGGCGATGGACGCCGCGATCAGCTGGGGCCAGAACGGCTTGGCGACCAGCTCGGGACCGGCCTGGCGGGCCGCTCGCGCCATGGCGGCGATCAGGTCGCTGTCATCAGCGTCGTCGAAGACGTCCCACATGCCATGGACCTGGGTCCAGGCGTCGCGGTTCTCCTCGCTCTCGTCCAGCCACGCGGCGAACTGCTCGCGCTGAGGCGACTGGTCGAGATCATCGCGGGCCAGCCAGCGCGTGGCGGCCTGGATCGGGGTCAGGGTCTCGCGGGTCATCGGGCGTCTCCCGCGTGGGCCATCAGGTGCTCGATGGCGCGGACCATGTGCTTTTCCACAGCGCTGACCGAGACGCCCAACTGGGCGGCGATGGCCTGGTGCCGCAACCCGTCGATCCGCCTCAGCAGGAAGACCGCCCGCGTGCGCTCCGGCATGGTCATCAGCGCGGCGGCGGCGGCATTCAGGGCCTGCTTGCCGGCATAGATGCGGGCGGGATCGAAATCCTGCTCGCCGCGCAGATCCGGATCCAGCGCCACATGCTCGTCGGCGTGGCGCACGGTCCGACGGCGATAACGATCGGCCAGCACGCTGGCGGCGGTCTGAAAGATGTAGGCGCTGGCGTGATCGGTGTCGTCGGGCGTGCCGCGCACGGTCAGGCGCAGGAAGACCTCCTGCACCAGGTCCTCGACCTCACCGGCGTTACGGACCCGGCGTCGGAAATAGGCCGTCAGCGGCCCGCGCATCGCCGCCGCCTGCTTGGCGAAGGCGTCCGCGCGCGCAGCGGCGTCGGAGGCATTGGTCATCAGCTCCCCTCTCGCCATTCCCATCAGAGACTCCGCAGGCTGTCCAACGACATGTGGATGTCGGCTTCAAAAGGGCAGAACGCAGCCTTGGGAGAAGTCCTCACCGGAAAATTTTCTTTTCACCCCATCGAGGGCGACAGAGACCCACAAAATGCATCCATCACATTGGAATCGTTAGACCTATTTTCTTCTGAAAAGTTCGACCACCGCTCCTGGCCGAACAAAGGTCGGTGAGGAAAATGCATCGGCCTGCGTGATCCCAGTCAGGCGGCGACTGACCGCTCGATGGGAGATCACGATCATGAGCACTCTGAGCCTTTCGCTGAACAGCGCCTCGCCCGCCTACACCGGTCCTGTCGTCCAGGCGCTCCTGGAAATGCTGAGCCGCGCCGAACGCGCGCTGGATATCGACCCGCGTCAGGCCAAGGTCTTCATCGGCCAGGCCTCACGCCTGCTGGAGCCCACTCCGAACGTTAGCAAGGATCGCAATGTCGGCCTCGCGCCCTGGCAGGAGCGCAAGGTGCTGCGCCATATCGGCGAGCGCCTCGACCAGCCCACCAGCAACCAGGAGCTGGCCGAACTGGTCGGCTTGAGCGTCAGCCACTTCGGCCGGTGCTTCAAAGGCAGCTTCGGCGTCTCGCCACGCGACTACCTGATCCGCAGTCGCGTGGAGCGGGCCAAGACGCTGATGCTGGAGACGAAGATCGCTCTAAGCCAGATCGCGCTGGACAGCGGCTTTGCCGATCAATCGCACCTGAGCCGCGTGTTTCACACCGTCGTGGGCAGCACGCCCAACCGCTGGCGGCGGGAGCACGTGGACGTCGTTGCGGCCTCGTGAGCAACACATCCACGGCAGGCTGGCCACGAAACTTGTATCGGTGTTATTCGAAAGCCAGAAGCGTAGCCAGAGCCGCCGATGCCCCTTAGCCGGCCCGACCGACTTGTTCTGGCGCTGTCCGCAGTCGTCCTCGGGGTTGTCCTGACGGGCGGCGCGGCCCAGGCCGCCAACGGCCGCCTGTTCACCTTCGACATTCGTCGCCAGACCCTGGCCTCGGCCCTGCTCGACGTGGCCCGGCAGGGGGGTGTCGAACTGATCTTCTCGTCGGCGGTCGTCGGCAACGGCCCGCCCCCGGTCCTGAAGGGCAGGATGTCGGTCGAGACCGCCCTCGCCCGCTTGCTGGAAGGCAGCGCCCTGGGTGTTCGCCGCACGCCGGACGGCGCCTTCGTCGTCTTTGCCCGCCCCCCTGCCGCCGCACCGCCGCAGGTGGACGAGGTGGTCGCCCTGCCCGAGTTGCTGATCACCGGCCGGCGCAGCCAGAACAGCGACATCCCGCGCACCCAGGACGACATCCAACCTTACAAGGTCTGGGGCGCCCGCGACCTGGCCATGTCGCACGCCGAGACCATCGACGGTTTCCTGCGCGGGCGTCTCTCCAGCAACGGCGAGGCCGGCGCCGCGGCTCAAGACCCCGTCGGCCAGAACGGCAGCAGTCGGTCCGAGATCGATCTGCGCGGCCTGGGGGCCAGCCAGACCCTGGTGATGATCGACGGCCGTCGCCTGCCGGGCCTGCCTTCGAACAGCAACGCCTTCCTGCAGCCCGACATCAACGGTGTGCCGCTGTCGGCGGTCGAGCGCATCGAGGTGCTGACCGCCACCTCCGGCGGGATCTATGGCGCGGGCGCGGTGGCCGGGACGGTCAATATCGTGCTGAAGCGCGACTACCGGGGCGCGGACCTGGCGGTCACCTATGGCGATACGGCCCGCTTCGACGCACCGACCAAGCGGGTGGACGGGCGGATCGGCTTCACCCCGGACGGCGGCCGCACCGACGTGATGGTCGCCCTCAGCTTTTCGCGCGGCGCTGATCTGCGCATCGGCGAGCGCGACTATCCCGCCAAGGCCCGGGCGCGGCGCTACGCCAACGACCCCGCGTCCTTCCTTCAGGAACCGCCCGCCAGCACCGCCGTCAGGGTCGCCAACCTCGGTGAGATCGGCAACGGCGTCGCCGGGCCGCTCGTCCTCAAGGACGCCTATGGCGGCGGTGTGCTGAGCGCGAACGCCACCTTCGTGGCGGCCGGCTATCGCGGCGTCGCCGCCGATGGCGGCGCGCTGCTGATGGCCAATGCCGGAAAGGTCGACGCCGCCTTCGCACCCGGCCTGATAGATCCGCAGGCCAGCCTGGTCACGCGCCCGGAGATGTCGTCGGCCCTGCTCAGCGTTCGCCATCGGTTCGGCCCGACGGTGGAGGCCTATTTCGACGGACTGGCCTTGCGCAACGAGGGGCGCTCGTTCAGCCCCATAGGGGTCTACGACGGCAGCTATCTGGGTCCGGAGTCTCCGGCCGACCCCTTCACCACCAGCATCTTCCTTGGCTATTCGATCCCAGGCCAGGCGACCGAGCGGCGGAACCGGACGACGACGACGCGGGCCACCGGCGGCCTGATCATCGATCTGCCGGCCGCCTGGAAACTCAACGCCGACTATACGGTGGGCGAGGCCGAGGTCCGCAGCATACGGACCGAGCACAGCGTCGACGGCGACTACTTCGCCGCCCTCGCGGGCGCGCCGCCTGCCGGCCTCCCGGCGCTGTCGCCGCTGGGCGATCACGAGACCTTCCTCAAGGCGCTGGACGCCTATCGGCGAGACGTCACGGGCTCCTACGCCCGGTCCAACCGCTTTCGCGTCGTGTCGGCCAGGCTGGCCGGAACGGTCATGGACCTGCCCGGCGGGCCGCTGACCCTGTCGCTTCTGGCCGAAGATCGTCGCGAGCACGTCCCGGCCGCCAAGCTCGGGGGGGACACCACCCTAGCCTTTCCCGAAGGCCTGCCCAACAACGTGACCCAGATCGCCCGCTCCTACTACGCCGAGGCGCGCGCGCCGCTGGTCTCGCGAGACGATGGGCCTTGGCTGCTGTCTGGCCTGGAGCTGCAATTGGCGGCGCGCCGCGACGCCGTGCGTTCGCTTCTTCCCGCCAATCTCGAGGACTATTCGGAGACCAACGACAAGCCGGTCGACGATCACCAGTCCGTCTCGGTCTACACCCTGGGCCTGCGGGTCTTTCCGCTACCCCATGTGATGCTGCGCTCCAGCCTGGCGTCCGGCTTTCTGCCGCCGGCGATCGGCCAGTTGGCGTATGCGACCACGCCCTACGTCACGAACCCCGACCTCTACAACACCCTGGGCGGTGAAGTGGCGGGCTACAGATTCGTCCCGTCGTTCGCCGTGCCGAGTGACGCCAAACGGGGCGGCGCTCCGATCGGCAGCGAGCAGGCGTTCGGTCTCACCCTGGGCGGATCGCGGGCCACGGAGCGGGCGCGAAGCGTTTCGGTCGGCCTGGTGGCGACGCCGCCCGTCCTGCCCGGCCTGAGGGTCTCGATCGACTACACGCGCATCACCAAGACCGGCGAACCCGTGCTGATCCATGACGGCAGCGTGCAGTACTTCCTCGACCACGAGGACCTCTATCCAGGCCGCGTGACCCGCGCGGCCCTGACCGACGCCGACCGCGCCAAAGGCTATGCCGCGGGGGCGATCACCGGCCTCAACGCCACCTCCCTCAGCGTCGGCGAGACGATCAGCGAGGCGGTGGACTTCCAGCTGGACTATCGGATCGCCACCCGAAAGGCCGGCGACCTGAGGGTCTCGAGTTCGGCGACGTGGCAGCCCACCCTGAAGCGCCGCCAGGATCTGAACACCGAGGCCATCAACGCGGTCGGCGACGGCGTAGGCCCGCTGATCTGGCGAGGCTCGGCGAGCCTGGAGTGGTCGAAGGGCCCGTGGATGATGGGCGTCACCGCCGAATACTATGATCACTACCGGGTCACGGCGGCGGGCCAGAGCCAGGACGTCGTCGATCAGGTCGTGCGCCTTCAGGGCTCGGCCTGGATTCCCCGTCAGCTCTATTTCGACCTGGCCGGCGCCTACCGCTTCGACCTGCCGCCGACCGCGCTGGCGCGCTCGGTCGAGGTGCAGTGCGGGATCCGCAACGTCCTGGATCACGACGCGCCGGTGGTCGCGGCGCAGTACGGCCTGGCCTACAGCCCCTATGCCGACCCGCGCGGCCGCCGCTTCGAACTGACTCTGCTCAGCCGCTTCTAGGGCGTTCCGGCGCGATCCAGGATGGCGCCAATACGGCGGGCGAGCTGATCGATCGCAAACGGCTTGGTGATGATCTCCATGCCCTCGGCGAGGAAGGCGGCCTGGTCGGCGGCCTGCTCCGCATAGCCCGTCATGAACAGGATCGGCAGCTTGGGCCGGCTTTCCCGCGCGATCTCGGCGAGCTGGCGGCCATTCAGGCCCGGCAGACCCACATCGCTGATCATCAAGTCGATGGGGCGGGCCGACTGCAGAATGGGCGTCGCGTCCCGGCCGCCTTCGGTCTCGATCGCGCGATAGCCGAGCTCCTCGAGCACCTGGACCACCAGAAGCCGCACGGAGGGATCATCCTCGACGACCAGAACCGTCTCGCCCGCGCCCGCATGGGCCGTGCCGTCGAGCTCGTCCGTCGCCTGGTCGGCCTGGCCCGCATAGCGGGGCAGGAAAAGGCGGATGGTCGTGCCGGCGCCTTCGCGGCTCTCGATCTCGATGTGCCCGCGCGACTGCTGGACGAAGCCGTAGATCATGGAGAGGCCAAGACCTGTCCCCTGGCCCAGCGGCTTGGTCGTGAAGAACGGGTCGAACACCTTGCCCAGCACGTCCGGCGCCATGCCCAGGCCCGTGTCGGACACGCTGAGCTCGACATAGTCGCCGGCCTCGGCCCGGTCGCTCTTGGCCAGGCGCGAGGCCGAGAGCTGGACATTGCGCGCGGCGATCATCAGGCGACCGCCACGCGGCATGGCGTCCCGGGCGTTGATCGCCAGGTTGAGGATGGCGCTTTCCAGCTGGTTGTCGTCGGCGATGGCCGTCCAAAGGTCGCCGGAAAGATCGGTTTCCAGCCGCACCTGCTCGCCCAGGGTCCGGCGCAGCAGGTCCTCCATCGACGCCACCAGGGTGGTGACATCCAGGGGACGGCTGTCCAGGGACTGGCGGCGGGAGAAGGCCAGCAGGCGATGGGTCAGGGCGGCGGCGCGCTGGCCCGACTGCATGGCCGCCTCCAGGAAGCGGTCGGCGTCGGCCACCCGCCCCTCGCCGATCCGTCGGCGGACCATGTCGATGCCGCCCAGGATGCCGGTCAGCATGTTGTTGAAATCGTGGGCCAGGCCGCCGGTCAGCTGGCCGACGGCCTCCATCTTCTGGCTCTGGCGCAGCTGGTCTTCCAGCGCCTTGCGCTGGGTGACGTCACGCCCGACGGCGTAGATGAACTCGCCCTCGGGCACGGCGGTCCAGTTGATCCAGCGGTACTCGCCGTCCTTGGCCAGCACCCGGCAGTCGAAGTCGGCGATCGCGTCGCCCGACTTCAGGCCGGCGGTCTGCTGCTGGGCGTGGAGCTTGTCGTCGGCATGGACCAGCCCGCCCATCGGCACGCCGACCAGATCGGCCGAGTCGTAGCCGAGCAGCTCTCTCCAGGCCGGATTGATCGCGCGGTAGACGCCATCGCGGCCCGAAATGCTGAGAAGGTCTCGCGACAGGTTCCACACCCGGTCGCGCTCCTGATTGCTGACCTCGACGCGCTCTTCCAGCGCCGCGGCCAAGGACCGAAGCCTGGCCTCCGACCGCTTGGTGGCGGTGATGTCGTAGATGACGCCGATGAAGCTGACGCCGCCGGTCGGCGCGGCCTGGTACTCGCCGCGGCAGGCCAGCCAGCGCTCCTCGCCATTGTCGGCGCGCTCGACGCGGAACTCATGGAAGGCCCCGCCCAGGGGAACATCGGCCGCTCCGGCGGCGATCAGCGGCGGGTCGTCGGCATGGACCACGGCATTGATGGTGCGCACCGGCAGGCTGGCGGTCGGCTGCAGACCCAGCAACCGGCAGAACTCCTCGGACACGTCCGCCGTGCCAAAGCCGCTGAGATACTGGAAGGTGCCGACACCGCCGGCCGATTGGGCGATGCGAAGCCGCTCCTCGACGCGCTTCTGATCGGTGATATCGGCCAGCACGCCGGAGAAGCGGAGCGGCTGGTCGTTCTCGTCCAGGAAAGTGCGGCCGCGGGCAGAGACCCAGCGCATCTCGCCATCCACGACCACGCGATAGTCACGCGCGAAGACTTCGGCGCCATGCAGGGCGCCGGCGACGGCGATCTTCAACCGCATCCGGTCGGCCGCGTAGACCGTATCGAAGAACGCCGAGGTCGGCAGGCCCTTGGCGGACGCGCTTGGATCAAGGCCATAGAGGCCGGCGAAACGGGCGTCGGCGATCAGCCGGCCGCCAATGATATCCCACTCCCAGACGCCCGCGGCGCCCGCCACCGCCTGAGCGACCCGCAGCCGTTCCTTGGCCTCGGCCAGACGCTGGCGCGTGGCCCGCAGATCGCGTCCCAAATCCACATCGCGGTAGTCCGCGCTGACATCCATCTGGGTGGCGATGCGCAACACCGGCGCGCCCAAGGCGTCACGCACGGTCGTGATGTTGAGCCGGTTCCAGAAGGTGGCGCCGTCGCGGCGGACGTTGAGCAGGTCCGCGCTGGCCACGCCCGACGTCGCGAGCGCCTGGGCGAGGCGCGCCACCGTCTCCGGATCGGTCTCATTGGTCTGCAGAAAGCGACAGTTGCGGCCGATCGCGTCGTCGGCGTCGTAGCCGGTGAGCGCCTCGAAGGCGGCGTTGACGAAGATGACCGGGTCGTCGTCCTGGCGCGGGTCGGTCACGGCGATCGCAACGCCGGATCCGGCTAGGGCGTCGAACAGCGGCCCAGCCAGGGCGCGCAGGGCGTCCAGGTCCGCGGCCCCCCCCCGATTTCCACGGCGGATCGCTGGATCGACGATATCGGTCATGACGTCATCACAACGCCAAGCTGGACAATAGGTTCAGCCAGCTCTTCATCAGCCGACGTCGCCAGCGACGCGCTCGATGAAGTCGTTGATCAGTGTGCGCAGGGCCTGCAGCGACGGCAGGTCCATGAGCATGGCGATATAGCCGCGGATGTCGCGGTCGTTGATGGCGAAGTTGATGTAGAGGAACAGCACCACGCCGCCCTCGGCGTGCTTGTCCGACAGATCAAACAGCGACGCGCCGTCGCCGCGCAGAACCTCCGGCAGCGACATCTGCAAGGGCCTCTGCAGCATGTTGGCCATGGTCGCCAGGCAGCTGTTGAGCACCACGTTGCCGGTCTCGGCCAGCGCCTCGTCTTCCATCTCGCCGGCCTCGCCCGCCGAGAGCGCGCCGCCGGTCACGGCGTGGACCAGGGCCATGCTGTTGGCCTGCGGGAAGATCAGCAGCGCGCGTCCCGAGAACACGCCTTCGAAATCCTGCCGGACCGCGACCAGCCCGCCGCTCTCGCGCTCGCGGATCAGGGTGGCGGCGCCCTCACGGGTGACGACCTCGACCGAGGGCACCGACAGCAGAACCTGTTCGCCGACCATCTTGCGCAGGCTGCTGGCCGCTCGGCTGACGCCGATATTGACCAGCTCGGTGAGCGCGTCGCGCTCCAGCTCTTCCAGAAAGATGACCTGGATGCTCATTACCCGGCCGATCGCAGGCGCAGCGCCGCGCCCGAGATGAAGCCGCGCATGCCGTCTTCGGTCACGGGCTTGGGAATGAAGGCGGCGTTGGCCGCGCGAGCCCTGGCCATGATCTCGTCCTGCACATTGGCCGTGGCCACCGCGATCGGCATGTCCGGAAAGCGTGCGCGCAGTTCTTCGGCCAGTTCCAGGCCATCACGACCCGGCATGTTGAAATCCAGCACCGCCAGATCCACCGCCTGGCTGTCCAGCAAGGCCAGAGCCTCGTCGGCGTTGCTGGCTTCCAGACGTGACCAGTCGGGCTGCAAAGCCGCGATGGTCTTGCCCACGACGATGCGGGCCAGCTTGCTGTCATCGACGATGAGAACGGTCGCCCCCATGAACTTTTCACTCCGGTTCGCCGCGCCGAGACGCGACCTATCATCTTAGGGCTGAGCCGCCCGACCAAGGGCCGGGACCAAAAGCTTGCCAAGGAATCCGTCGGCCGGCGCTCCAACGATCTGGCCCTCAAAGGCCAGGATCGCTTGAACGACAGCAGCATGTAGACTTTCGCAGGTCGACACGTCGAGCGTGACCTTACGAGATTTCTGTAGCAGAGCCACGAGCGTCTCTGCGTCCTCCACCCGACATGGGCCTTGTAAATAAATGACGTCATCGATGGCGCTGACGCTCATGGAATAAGCTCCTGCAGGTCCAGGATCATCAGCACCGCGCCATTGGCCAACAAGGTCGAGCCTACCACGCCGCGCGCGCCTGCGAGCAAGCCGCTCATCGGACGGACAGCCGCGTCCATGCGCTCGACGATGGCGTCGACCGAGAAGCCGACCAGCTCATCGCCGATCCGCGTGACGACGACGCGTTCGGCGGCGCGCTCGGTCAGGTCGGGCGCGCCGACCAGATCGCCGAGCCGAACCAGCGGGATGACCTGATCACGCAGCTGGAAGGCATGGCCGGCGCGCACCGGGACGATACGGTCTGCGCTGACCCGCGTGGTCTCGACGATGTGGTCGAGGGTCAAGCCATAGCGCTCCTCGCCACAGGCCACGACCATCACCTTGGTCAGCACCATGCTGATCGGCAGCAGGATGCGGATCGTCGAACCCTGCCCGGCTCGGCTCTGGATATCCACACGCCCGCCCAGCCGGCCGACAGCGGTCCGCACGGCGTCCATGCCGACGCCTCGGCCCGAAACCTCGCTGACGGTCGATGCGGTCGAGAAGCCGGGCAGGAAGATCAGGTCTATGGCCCCGCGATCGTCCAGCGCCTCGGCGGCCTGGGCTGAGATCAGTCCTCGCGCCGCCGCCAGGGTCCGGATGCGATCGGGGTCGATCCCGGCGCCGTCGTCGACCACCTCGATCAGCACCTGCTCGCCGACAGTCCGGGCGCTGAGGCGCAGCACGCCCGTTTCGGGCTTGCCCGCCGCGCGGCGGACGCCGGGTGTCTCGACGCCGTGGTCCAGGGCGTTGCGCAGGACGTGCAGCAGCGGCTCAAACAGGCCGTCCACCACGGCCTTGTCGACCTCGATCTCGCCGCCTTCGACCACGAAGGACACCGACTTTTCCAGGGTTCGCGCGGTCTCGCGGACCAGACGTGGGAAGCGACCAAACAGCGGAGCCAGGGCGGTCAATCTCACCTTGCTGACCGTGCCGTGTAGGTCGGCCACCAGCCGATCGATCCGCGCCTGCTGCGCCCGCAAGGCCTGGGCCACGGCATGGCCCTCCGCCAGCCGTTCGACCTGAGCGGCCAGTTCCGACAGGCCGTTCTTGGCGATGACCAGTTCGCCCGTCAGGTCGGCCAGACGATCGACGCGGGCGGCCTCGACGCGGATGGTCCGGCCGACGCCATCGCTCTCCACGGCCTCGCTGGGCGCGATCGAGACGGGCGGCGCGGCCGAAAGCTCGACCTGATCCTTGACCCAGCGCAGCGCCGCCTCGACCTCCGCCCGGCCGGCCGTCGATATGGCCTCGATGACGAGGTTGCAGGTGAAGGGGTCGTAGCGGGTCAGATCCCCGAACGGCTCGCGCAGCGAGACCTTCAGGTCGCGAAGTCCCGGAACCGCCGCGATGATCGCCATCGGATCGTCGCCGGCGAAATAGCTGTCGGAGCGTGGCGTGTAGCGGATCGCGATGTCGCCCGCCGAGGAGATCGGGGCCTGGGCGGCGTCCTGCGGCGCCAGGCGAGCCATCAGCGCCTGGCTGATCGCTTCCGCGCCCGCCGACAACGCGCCGGCTCGCTCCAGGTCGTCCAGCCAGCGATCGACCTGATCGACGACATCGACGAGGGTGACGAACACGCTCTCCCCGCCGCCGGCGCCACGCCGCAAGGCGTCAAGCTGGTCCTCGGCCACATGCAGCAGCCGGCCCATCGCGGGCAGGTCGAACAGGCCGACCGAGCCCTTCAGGGTGTGGATCGCCCGGAAGCAGCGGTCCAGCCGCGCCTTGTCGCCGGGCGCGCGCGCCAGGACAGCCAGGTCCTCGCCGGCCCGGGCGGTCAGCTCGCGCCCCTCGATCAGGAAAGCTTCCAGCAGGTCGTCGGTCATGCCGCCCGCCCCGGCCGCTGGTAGACGACCGCGTCCTGGAACCGGCGCGTCGTGAACCGCTCGCTGATGCGGTTCATCGACTCCGTATGGCCCAGGCAGAGATAGCCGCCGGGCGCCAGCCGGTCGTAGAGATTGTTGGCCGCCGTCAACCGCGAGGCCTCGTCGAAATAGATCAGGACATTGCGGCAGAAGATGACGTCGAAGGTCCCCTGGGTCGCCAGGCTGGGGCCATCCACCAGATTGGCCTGGTTGAAGATCACCGACTCCCGCAGATCGTCGATGAGCTGCCAGTGATGCCGCTTGGTCTGCTCGAAATAAGCCGCCTTCACGCTGTCTGGCAGCCGCGACAAGGCGCGCTCGCCATAGAGGCCGGCCCGGGCGTCGTCCAAGGCGCGGGTGTCGATGTCGGAGCCGATGATTTCGACATTGTAGGCGTCGACCATGCGCCAGTTCTCGAGCAGCCAGATCGCGATCGAATAGGCCTCCTCGCCCGTCGAGCAAGGGGCTGACCAGATGCGGATCTTGTCGCCCGGCCGGCGGGTGGTGATCAAGTCGGGCAACAGGTCCTGGCCCAGGCATGTCAGCTGGTGCTCTTCACGGTAGAAATAGGTCTCGTTGACCGTGAAGGCGTTGATCAGCGCTTCGCGCTCACGATCGTCGGAGCGCAGCACGCCGAAATAGACCGGAAAGCTGGGACTATCGGTGGCCGCCATCCGATCGGCCAGCCGCCGCTCGATATAGTAGCGCTTGGCCTCGCCGAACCGCATCCCTGTCTGCCGGTAAAGGAACTCGGTGAGCCGCTCCAGATCATCGCCGCTGAGAAGGGTCTCGCTCATCGGCCGACCAGCTGGACCAGCCGCGCGCCGATGGCCTCGACGCCCTCGACGAAGCCCGCCCCGCCGGCGCGGACCAGCTCGCCCGGCATACCCCAGACGACGGCGGTCTCTTCGGACTCGGCGATCGTGCGGCCGCCGGCGGCCTGCAGCGCCGCCATGGTCGTTGCGCCGTCATTTCCCATGCCGGTCATCAGAACACCGACCAGTCGCTCGGCCGGCAAGTGCTGCATGGCGCTAGCCATCAGGCGATCGACGCTGGGGTGCCAACGATGCTTCGGGCTCGACGGCGCCGGCAGGGCGATCAGGCCGTCGGGGCGTTGGCTGATGATCATGTCGGCGTCCCCGCGCGCGACATAGACCTGACCCGCCTCGATGACCGTCGGCCCGGTCACCTCGATCACCGGCAAGGCGCAAAGGCCATCCAGCCGCGTCGCCAGCGAGCGCGTGAAAGTCGCGGGCATGTGTTGCGCCACCAGGACCGGCCACGGAAAATCGTCCGGCAGCCCCGACAATACCGTATCCAGGGCCGGCGGACCGCCGGTCGAGGCGCCGATGATCACCAGGCCGGGCGGTTCCCCGCCAGCGCTCTGCCGCCGAGGCTTCGGACGATCTTCGATGACCAGGTCGCTGGGTCGTCGCGCACGTACACGTTCCAGCAACCGCAGGGATCGGCGAACCCGAGCCTTGGCGGCCTCCCGCACGGTGTCGACCATGACCGGCGCGAACTCGTCGAGCGCCAACGACACCGCGCCATCGGGCTTCGGCACGAAGTCCACTGCGCCGAGCTCCAAGGCCGTCAAGGTCGTTTCCGCCCCCTGGGTGGTCAGGGACGAGACCATCACCACCGGGCAGGGACGCTCCAGCATGATCCGGTTCAGGCACTCCAGGCCATCCATGCGCGGCATCTGTACGTCGAGCGTGACCACGTCCGGGGCGAACGCTTGAACCTGGGCCATCGCATCGACGCCATCCTTGGCCGTGGCGACCTCGAATCCCGCTTCACGCAGGATTTCGCCCAGCACACGACGCATCAAGGCCGAGTCGTCGACGACGAGAACCTTCGTCACGAAGCGGTCGCGGTCAGGTCGCGCAGCAGGTCGGCCTCGGCGCGGTCGAGCAGCGCCTTCGGATCGATCAGCAGAATGACCTCGCCATCGCGCTGGACAGCGCGGTCGAAAACCTGGTCGCCCGCGTCGGCGAATCCGGGAGCCGGCAGGAGCTCCTCACGGTCGACCTCCAGGATGCTGGCGACGCCGTCGACCGCGAAACCGGCCTGCAGCCCTCCCAGGGTGACCACCACGATGCGGCCCGCACCGCCGCCCTCGCCCGCCACGGAAAAGCGCTGGCGCTGGTCGATGACCGGGATGACGCGGCCGCGCAGGTTCATCACGCCCTGCACATAGGCGGGCGCCTTGGGCAGGCGGGTCAGGCTGTCGGGTCGGCGCACCACCTCGTCGACCGCCGCCACCGGCAGGCCGTAGCGCTCGTCGCCCAACTGCACGACCACGAACCGTTCGCGCTGGGCGACTGAAAGCGTATCGGCCACGATAGCCTCCCCTGATCCTTCGACATCGGCCAGCAGCCGCGCCACGCGCTCGTCAGCCAACAACCGCTCGGGTGACAGCACGGCCACGACGCCCTTACCGTCGGGCATGCGCAGGACGTGTTCGATGCGCGCCTCGCCCGCCCCGCGATTGAACAAGCGGGGTGCGGGCGCCAGACGGTCTTCCGGCACACGCAGAATGGCGCTGATCCGGTCGACGATCAGCCCCAGCACCTGGTCGCCAACGCGCGTGACGACCAATCGCTCACCGCCCTGCAGCCCGCGCTCGGCAAGGCCCAGCAGCGTCCGCGTCGACAGGATCGGCAGCACCGCGTCGCGGCGCTGTGCGACGCCGCGCAGAATGTCCTCGGTCTTGGGCAGGGCAGCGATCTCGGCCGGTACGGCGGAAACCTCGGACACGGCCGCCAAAGGCAGGGCGTAGGCCTGTCCGGCCAGCTCGAAGCCAAGATAGACCTGCTCGGCGACGCGCTGAACCTTGCCGGCCGCGCCTGCGCTCTCCGCGATCACCGCGCGAGCGCGGCCTGTCGTGCGGAAAGCCGCGAACTGGGCGTCCAGCGCCGCGTCCAGGTCGATCCATCGCGCGCCATCGGTATCGTCCAGCAACAGCTGGCCATCGCCCAGTTCGGCGGCCTCCGTCATCAGCGCCTTGAGCGCCTCGACCCCGTCGACGGCCAGGCCGATCGGTGGTTCGCGTTGCAGGATCACGACCCGGTCGGTCAGTCGCGCCTCGCGTCCCAGCAAGCTGGTCAGCGACACGACCGGCACGACCTGTCCTCGCAGATGGGTCACACCCAGCAGGCTGGGCGGTCCGTGCGGCATGCGTGTGACCCTGGGCCCACGGATGACCTCGGCGACGGCCGAGGCGGCCATGGCCACCTTGGCGTCACCCGCCCAGACGGTCAGCCGTTGGCGCGGTGGCGTGGCCACGCGGTCAGGCCTTCGCGGTCTGAAGTTCGCTCGCCAACAGCGCGATCTCCTCGATCGCCGCCGCCAGGTCTTCCGCGCCGCGCGACTGCTCGCGCGCCGCCATTCCGGCCTGCCCGGCCGCAGCGCTGGCCTCTTCGGCGGCGGCGGCGATCTGGGTGACCCCGGCCGCGACTTGTGAGCAGGCGGCCAGGATCGCTTCGGCGCCCCTGGCGACTTCATCGGCGCCGCCCCGCAGGACGACGGTTTCGTCGACAATGACCGCCAGGCGCTCCTCGATCGTCCGGTTACGATCCAGCTCCAGTTCAGACACCACGAGCGTCTGGTCGACCTCTCGCCGGACCTTGCTCAGCTGGACGCCGATCGACGCCACCAACGCCTTGACGGTGTCTGCATTGGCGCCGGCGTCGCGCGCCAGCGTCCGGATATCGCCCGAGACGACGGCAAAACCCCTGCCGACATCGCCGGCTCGCGCCGCCTCGACCGCGCCGCTGGTCGCCAGCATGGTCGTCTGCACGGCGATCAGAGCCAGGCCGTCCACCAGCTTGTTGATCCCGCCAACCTCGCCATCCAACGCCTCGATCAGGTCCAGCACGATCTGGCTTTCCGCCGCCGCCGAGGAAACGCCCGAGACCAGGCCGTTCACCCCGGCCCGGCTCTCTTGCAGCAAGGCCTGCATCGTCTCCAGGCGCTCAGCATTGGCCGCGCTGTTGCTGGACGTGATGCGAGCGGCCTTCTCAATCTGGCTCATGGCGGCGCCGGCCTGTTGGGTGGCGGCGGCCTGGATCTGAGCGCCCCGGCTGACCTGGTCGATCGCCACCAGGATCTCGCCGGCCGCGCCGGCCAGCTCCTGGATCGCCGCCGACAATTCCTCTGCGGCCGCGGACGTATCGTGAGCGACGCCGTCAGCGGCCTCCCCCCTGGCCAAGGCCTCGGCCATCTCGGCCAGCGCTTCGGCGGCGACCTGGCTCTGGTCCAGGGACTGGCCCTGTTGCTGAACGGACCGTTGCGCCTCGGCGGCGGCGGCGGCCTGCTCTTCGGCGGCGCTGGAAATGCTCTCGGCCCCGCGCCGGGCCTCATTGGCCGCGCCCGCGGCCTCGACCGTTGCGATCAACACCGCCTGGCTGTCCTCGCTGAGGCGGCTCATGTCGGCGCGGATGGCTTCCAGCATCGCCGTGACGCGCACGCCGGCCGAGGCTTCGGTCTCGGCCACCGTCGCCCCGGCGCGCAGGCGCTCCCCAATGCCGCGCACGCCGTCGGCGACCCGATCGGCGGCCGTCTTGATGTCCAGGGAACGCTTTTCGGCCGTCTCGGCCAGGGCGCGCACCTCATCGGCGACGACCGCAAAGCCGCGGCCGTCATCACCGGCGCGCGCCGCCTCGATCGCGGCGTTCAACGCCAGGAGGTTGGTCTGGTCGGCAAGGTCGGCGACGCTGGCGGTGATCTCGCCGATCCGCGCGGCGCCTCGTTCCAGGGCGGTCACGGTCTCGACGCTCGCCAGCTGTCGCCGCGCATTGGTCGTCACGGCCCTGACCGAAGCGGTCACGGCGGCCCCCAGCTCCGTCAGCAACGCCTGCAGGGCTTCGCCGCGTTGGCGAGAGGCTTCCGCTCGCTCCCGCGCGGCGCTGAACGACACGGTCATCGTAGTCATGGCCGCCAGGGACTCGTGGGCCGCGCCGGCGGCTTCCTCGGCGCCGCTCGAAATCTGTTCCAGGGCGCGCCGCAGTTCCTCCACCGCGCCGGCGGCTTCGGTGACGCCGCTGCTGAGCTCCAGAGTCGCCGCGCCGATGCGCTCGGCGGCGCTCTCACGGCGCGAGCTTGCGCGACGAACGGCGGTGCGCTTCACCGGCGCCGGAGCCGGCGCTTCGACGGCGTCTTTCCGACTCTTCGCCCGCCCCGCAAGCGTGGTCGTCTTCACAAGCGCCATTGGCCCCACCCTACCTGTTCGCCCGCCCGAAACGCCGGCGAGCGACTACCCTTCAGCATTGAAGCACATCCCAAACCGCGGACCTAACCCAGACGCCGCCGGCCGCCTTGGGCCCAGCACGTCCTGCCACGATCTCACCGGAACGCCCCACTTCCAAGGCGACACCTCGGGCGTCGCATTGGTTCTATTCTCAAGCTTAACGGTGGAGGAGCGTTCCGGTTGCATGTCCTCGCGGACATAGGCTCGAAAGCGGGCCTTTCGAAATCAGCGAAGGAACAGCTTTGGGCTGATCGTGCGCAGATCTGCGCGGCTAACGCGAGTAAAAACTCGCGTTTTGGGTAGGTGGCGTTGCGAGTATGCCACTTGTGATTGCATGTTTAGGCATAAAAAAGCCCTGGCCGGGATCCCGGACAGGGTTGTGTGTATGGGGCCTTGGGTGCGGGGACAG